>Ga0116231_10009778_pt1 | contig 15881 bp, 10 predicted proteins | sample S1TSphgellanicum_2_FD_89695 | JGI IMG/M metagenome (GOLD analysis project Ga0116231, IMG submission 89695) | Host-associated microbial communities from peat moss isolated from Minnesota, USA - S1T2_Fd - Sphagnum magellanicum MG | ecosystem: Host-associated > Plants > Peat moss > Unclassified...
TATTATTTTTTTAATATTTTTTAAAAACTAATGTATATATATTGGAGTTTTCAAAAAAAATTTTTTAAATATGGATGACTATTGTTTTATTTTTTTATTTTTTTTTTTTTGTATGAGTGTTATCATTTTTTTTTTCAAATGGTGAAAATTTGTCCCAAAAAAATAGTGTTAATAACCTATCCTTCAACACCTATTAATATTCCTCCCAAATGATAGGTCATTTACATAGGAAAGAAGGAAGGTAATATATTTGGTGGTTATTAGGTAAGTAAATGCATGTATAAATGATTAATAGCTAATACTAGTGTCCCAAGGGTATTTAGATTGTAATGTTAAAATTGATAGTTATAATCATGAATATTAAAATTTGGATTCAAAATCCAAACTAGACATAGAACCACCTTAGGAAGCTTACCTAAGAACACACATGGAGGTAATAATTAAGTTCAAATTGGAGTTGCATACCCAATAAATTCATTTGAACAATCCAACCTAAAACCAACCCAAGGTTTAAGAGTTTAAGTGGAATCCAATCCCAATTTTAGTTGGTATTTTAAAAAATAATACCCACCCAACGTTGGTTAATACTAATGTTTGTTGTTTATTGCTTTTTAAAATAGTTTTCAAGTAATTTTTGTTTTTAAAATATATTTTTGGGATGACACAAGTTATCAATATCAATATAATTTTTTTTTGAGTAGCTTATTAAATAAATGATTGATGACCACATGTTAGGCCCACTTTAGACTAGGAATCAAGGCCAAAAAAACCTTGGGGCCAATAATGGGAAATTTGATTGCTTTTTGGTTTGTTGTTTGGCCCTAAGTCATTAATAAAACATTACTTGTTTAAGGCCAATGAGTTCATGTGTAAAACCATTGAGGTCAAAAAGTAAGGATGAAAACTTCAACCTTTCATATGGTTTTAGTCTTTTTTCTTGATATCATTATTCTTTTCAATTTTGCTTCCTTTATCAAGTTAAACCCTAAAAGGCACACCACCGTGGATGAACATAGACACAAGATTCTTGTAACTCTTGTGTTTTTCATGGTGATTCAACATGTTATTATTATATTTGTGGCATTACAACAACTTGCACTTCATCAACATTATAATGCAATGATGACAATGGTTGTTTTCATTATGCAAACAAATGGAATATCAAGAGAAATATTTGTATGGAACTATGACTGAGCACATGGTTTTATGGAGAAGCAACTTTTGGGCAGTTATTGAATGAAAATGTTAAACAACGAACAAGGTTAATCCCCTAAACTTTTCATTATTTGTGTAATATTGTAGCTCCACCATTGGGGATTGCAAATTTTTGCATGAGATCATGCATTCAAGTTGAAACACAAGTAGTAATTGATCTATTTCATTTAAGTAATGGTAACACCTTACAAATGTGTGGTGAAATGTATGGAATGGCTAAAAGCATTACATCTATCATTGCAAGAGACTTTTGTGCAACTATTAAAAGCATTTAAAATCTTTAATGATAGAAATATTAACAAGTAACATAAGAAAAATGGCAGATGGGTTTTAAGAACTTCAAGACATACCTTATGTTTTTGAAGCCATAAATGGTAATCACATCCTAATTATTACACCACCTATAGATCCAACCTCTTATCTATTGTTGAAAGGGGTCCTATTCAACATTATTACAAGGTGTGATTGATGCAAAATGTAAATCTTGGGACTATGATTTTGGGTGGGTTGGTCGCTGCCATGATTAGACATTATTTTTAAAATCCAATATTGGCAAGAAAGTAATGAAGGGCATTATTTTGCCATACAAATTGATTGGAGATGCAACCTACCCAATGAGGCCATGGTTTTATTCACCATTCAAGGGTGAGAAAGAAGGATTGCTAAGAACAAAAACATATTAAAACTTCATACAATTTAATATTCAAATGGCGAACAGGCTTTTGGAGTTTTGAAAGGATGGTGAAGGATCCTATTAAAGAGATAAGATATGCCATTACAAAATATATTAGGTGTGATTATGCTTTGCATTTACCTTCATAACCCATGCATTATCCATGGTGATAGCTCTAACATGGAATGGGTTCAAAAAGCTAATTATACAATGCAAATGGAAACCAACCATCTCCTTGGACAATTTCGACACAAGGACATGTTTCATGTGGTAGAACAAGCTATCAAACAAATGGGTCGACTACAACACCTTGAAGGCATGACTCCAGTAGAAGAAGGGGAAGAATAAAACAATGTGAAAACAATTGAAGATGAGGAAATTGAAAGGGCATTAGAATCAAATAAAGACAAAGAAATCATAATTAAAAAATGTTGTTGGAAGCCACACAAGCTCATGAATTATTAACCAACACATTTTATGAAAAAAATTGAAGCAAGAAGGTAAAGTGTTTTTCCCAACTACACCATTTGATTTTAAATTAGAATGGGTTTCATGACCTACAACTTATTTATGAATCAACCCATTTGATGATGAATTTTTTCCAATAGAACATTGGTTTTTTCAAAATTCTTCATCACGATGGTATTGTTTTTTAACATTTTGGTGAACATGCCCATTGTTTATTCATGAAATTTTTTCTTACCACTTTTAGTTATAGACTGTGATGTTGCTTTTGAAATTGATTCTTTTTACAACAATTTAGTGTTGGCTTCAAATTGAGGCAATTCCATGTCATTGGCAAATGTAGTGACATGTTTCACCTACTTGATGCCACCATCGATCAATGGATTCATAGTACTTGCATTCATGCTTTTATTCCCCTGAAATGCCATTTGCTAAATTCAATCTTATATCGCTTGAAAAACAAATTGAACTTCTTCTTACATGTTTCAAGTACCTTTGTAAATTTAGAAATTATTGCGACCATGCGAAATGCAATTTCAACCATACATCAACCCCTAGATATTGAAATTGAAAATTGAAAATGTTAATTTATGGGCCTTATGTTGTTTAGAAGTCACAAATGGTAGTCTATGGGCTGATTCAGGTTTGAAATGGTACAAAAAAAAAATTACAAGAAAATTTCATTCGTTGAAATTGTACAAAAAAAAAAAGCTCAAGGCCAAGGCCTTTTAAATGCCATAATTGGCCTTAATCTGAATCTAAATTTTTGTTTTTGCTTCTAAAATTCCAAGTGAAAATGAGTTGAAAGACCTAATTTTAACTTTCATTTTTTGCTTTTAAAATTTAAAATGAACATGAGTTGAAACACATTGTAAGGATTGAAATCTTACCTTTTTTTTTGCATCCATGACAAATTTATGCTCCATCTCCCCACAGAGAATAACTAGGGCCTTCACATTGCAATCCTCCCAATTCTTCTTCCTTTCTTCATTTCTATCTACTTCATCTTCTTCAACCTTCACTACTTTTTTTTTTGGATGTAACCTTTTTTCAATGCTGTTTCTTTTTTGTTTCAAATGGTGCCACACAATTTGAACATCCTCCTCTTGGGTGTTTTGAAAATTGTGAACTTCCTTATTGATTAACCTCCTCTTGGGCATAATTTTTTTTAATCTTTCCAAACCCTCCCTATTTAGAAAAATATGATTGGAAGTTCTGATGGGTAGATTAACTCTTGTGACTATAGGCATTTGAAGTGGCAAATTGAAACACTAAACTGAATGAAGACTTACATTTGACACACCCTTTCATAAAACTCTCCAACATTTTCCATATTCGAGATAAAAAACTTAAAAACTGCCTCCATCAATAACAAACAAACACAAAAGTTCAACAAGAAGGGAACAAAATGGAAGAAGAAAAAGAAGATATAGGGTTTGGTTTAGGGTTTATTTTGATCCTCTGATGAGGATTTTATCAAAACAATAATATTTTATTGTTGTAAGATTAGCCCCAAGGGTTGCAAATTGGCCACCCAAGTTTATAAGTATCCTTTTTCAGCTTTGGGGCAAATACAAAGCTATAAAGTGGTAGATGTCATTGGGGCATACCTCTTCCAAGCTTAATTACCTCACTCCTATCCCTACCCATTTGCATGGATACAAAAAGGAAGATTAACATATGCCTTCTCATGTTCATGTGCTCTATATTAAAATAACTTAATTTAAGCTACCTCTATCAAGCATAACCCCCTTCCCTTGCGATGTGGCAAAATAAATGACCTATTCAGAACCATAAGAGAACATAACAGGAAAAAAAGATGAGGGAAGAGGGAGGAGTTCGTTCAGTTTGCCATATAAATGAAGTTTCATGTGGATCCTTAGTAAACAATTGAAAAATCAAAAGACATAAAAGAAACTGGAGACTTGAACCTTTCATCCTCCAATTAATTAATTGCAACAATGCACAAAGCATCTCAGTGAGAGATAATCTCACATTCATGTGACAAACTAGGTTACTTCTGACCACATGCTTATGAAAAATGATTTGACCCTCAACTGGCAATGAAGCCACCTCCGATTCATAAGGTATGATGTGTATTCACCAGCCCATTCATGCACAGGCTCAATTTTGTTTGTTCAAATTTTGTGTGCAGATTGCGGCAGTGTGCTCTCTTGGATAGATTATTTACCCCTGACTCTTGAAACACTTTTTCAAACCTAAAAGCTCATAGTGACCAAATGCAAAGAGCAAGAGCTGCAGTGATACCCAACTCTAGCAATTGATGAGGTGGGAGGAATACACACAGCCTTTATTGACTGTGAACTAAGCATTTGGAAGTATATGGATTCCTCAACAATCATTGTCCATAGCTGCATATAACTTACAAGTTGCTTTAGGACTAGGTATGGAGACGAGCACCCCAGAAGAATTCAGCTGTAAAACTTGGAAGTACTAGTTGTGTTCTGCCTGCAACACAGTGAACACAAACACAAAGACAGGTGTGAATTGCTGTGGGTAGAGTCTTTGCGTATCATGGCTAACCACAAACCTTGAATATTTTGACATCAGCATATTCTAAATACCATTTTCTTACCTATTCTCAATTCCCCAAGTCTCCTATCCCATATCTATCAATTTGTAGAGAAAACTCTCTGGTATTACTCTGAAGGTAACCATAAAATCAGTTCTGGCCAAATCAAACACAACACAACAAAACCCCAATTTTAGCACATCTAACTTCATTGAATCACAAATTTTCATGCAATTCATGTGACACAGAGAATTTCCTAACCACTGACACCCTTACTTTATATCAGAATCCCAGTACAGCCAAAGCAAATGCTCTTCAACAAGGCAAAAAGGCTACATAGCTGGTTGTTGTAATCTATCATTTACAATTGCAATAAAGCTGTCCGGACAACTCCTGGAACTCTTTGATCAATGCAGCAATATAAAGGGAAGACAACAAAAACAGTCAATGTACCTTTTCGTGGCTCTCTGCATGCCCATGACCATGGGCATGATCCCATGGGTGGCGCCATCCCTGCACAATTGTGGTGACACTCTTCACAAACCAGACAATAGACTCTTTGTACATGCAGAAACCTCAAGGCAAACCTGAGAGATATCATCAATAAGACATAAGCTAATCAATCTGGTTGCATTATTTGAAGAGGACAGGGGTCAGAAGAGGATAGTGCAATAATACATAAGAATCAACAACATACCAGTACCACAGCACCATCCTGTTTTGCTCTGTACAAAATCCAGAACCTGGCCAATTACAAGCCCCAACAGTCCACTGTCATTCCTCTCTCTATTCCGACCAGCATTTTCCCATCATCACATTAAGGTTTCTTGTTTCCAATGTTCTTCTCTGGTGCAGTAAGATTACTCTCTTCCTACAGATCCTAATCAAGTCCCCTGTAACTAAATTCCAACACAGAGTATAGCTCATGTTCATCCATCTCCCAGAGTCACATTTCTCCTAGCTGGCTGTTCCACCTTTTTTCATTGTCAATCCCGAACTTCTTGATACATCAGTGGAAAGATAAGCACAGGAAAGAATACAAGGGAAAGCAACAAAACTAAAACACACACACGAGTTAAGAAATTCACGCACCACATCATAGTGCACATGCCCTTCCCAACTCTAGAATGCCAGCCCTTGGTGGTGTGCAACGTCAAGCCCCCATATGTGATCCCATTCCCATGATGCCCTCCTGCCATCGCCTCCAATGATTCCTGTAACACAGAAAACCCTGAATGCCTAACTGAGGAGATCTGTTTTCCTGCACTGAAACCCTAATGATTGAAACCTGAGCCCTAGGGCAAGCACATCTGTTTCTCCTGCACTCAATTCCTGATACTCCGAACCTGATCACTCCAGTACGAAAATATTTTTTCTTCTGCACTCTCTAGATCGGTTACAGAAAACCCCAAATGCGTAACTGAGGAGATTTGTTTTTCTCTTAACCCTAAATGCACTGAAACCCTAATGCTTGAATCCTGAGCATAACACAGAAAACCCTGAATGGCTAACTGAGGAGATCTGTTTTCCTGCACTGAAACCCTAATGATTGAAACTTGAGCCCCAGGGCAAGCTCGTCTGTTTCTTCTGCACTCAATTCTTCATACTCCAAACCCTAGCACTCCCGTAAGAAAATATTTTTTGTTCTGCACTCTGTAGATCGATCGTTCGATCCACAGACAGAAAGAGAGAGACGCAGAGGTACAGAGGGACAGGGAGACAGAGACAGAGAGAAAACCTAAAACATTACCAATCAAGCAAAGCTACCAGCAACAACAATTTTTTTTTCCCCACTTGACAAGCCATCGACATCGCAAGAATATCATCCTCCTACAGTCCTGAGAGCAACCTGAAATCGGAAAAAATAACCAAAAAAGAAAGGGACAAACCTTCAAGCCGGAGCTCTTCTTCCGCAGCACCCGCAGCGGCAGAGCAAGGAGGACGTGAAATGGGGCAAAACAGGGCACCTGACCATCGGTAGTGTACGTCGGACCATCGGTCCAAACGAAGCGGGGGGGTCGAGGTGGTGCGTCCATCCATAAATCATCCACAGTGAGGATGAATTTCATTCAGCATAAAAGCAGTCATGAGTAGAAAAAGAAAAAGGGGAAAAGATAAAAGGCTGCCACGTGGTGTTTTTGTCTACCGCATTCACACGGACATCACTAAAACTATGTTTTCTTTCCCCTTTCACACTACTCTCGGCTTCTCTTCTGTCTGTCTCTCGTCTCTCGTTGCCGGTGCGATTAAGGACTTGCGGAAATCCAACAAGCAGTGAATTTTGGGGAAGTTTTGTGGCCATTGAGTGTTTGTTTGCGGCGCTGAATTGTGCGGCAAACATTTGCGTAATTTTCTGAGCTAGTTTTTGCTTTGTATTGTCGTTGACTGGCATAGTTACATTGGAGAGAGAGAGAGAGAGAGAGAGGGAGAGAATTAGGGTTTGATGGGACTGCCGGAGATTTGGAGGAATCTGGGTCCAGGTCTGGCAGGGGCCGTGTTTGGAGCAGGATGGTGGTTCTGGTTTGACGCGGTTGTGTGCAGTGAGATCACTGTCCCGTTCCTGCACTATCTCCCTGGTTAGTGTTTTGTTTTGTTTTGTTTTCCCCACCTTCCCCTTGTCTGTGTCTTTTTTTGCTTATCTTTCTTGTATGTGTCCTTTCTAGGATGGGTAAATCCTGTATAGAATTGCTGAATTCTTGTGCCCTAAAGATGTGAAAATCACAGATTCCTTTTATGAGAATTGCTGACTTCTTTGTGCCCTAAAAGTGTGGAAATTACAGGCTCCTTTTATGTGAATTGCTGAATTCTTGTTGCCCTAATGATGTGGAAATCACAGTCTCCTTTTATGTGAATTGCTGAATTCTTGTGCCCTAAAGATGTGGAAATTATAGGCTCCTTTTCTGTGAATTGTTGGCCTGGTTAGGCATGTGAATGAACTGGATTTTGAAGGTTCACAAGATGATAGATTTCATGATTGAGGGGATGACTTTGTGTTCATGGTTTTAAGCTGTTCTTCCATTGGCAATTCATTAACATAGGATAATTGAAGAGGTGCAGGCATTTTTGCATCACTGGCATCTTTGATGTTTAATTGTGTGCGGAGAGATGAGCTCCAAGATTACTCACCCTTTGATGATGGTGAAGGCTGCCGGTAATTTCATCTTTCCATCCCCCCAACTGCTTTGTCTCTTCTGCTTCGTGATCTTGGAATCATCCTTGTGCCTTTGAGAATGGTTCCTCTTGTCTTTGAATTCTGAAGTCCTAGAGTAAATTTGTAGGTATTTTAGGTTGTGCTCTTTTGACAGAAGATTTTTCTGCAAAGAACCTGACTCTTGAATAATTTTTGACTCTCCATGCTTTTTTATTATCACATAAGAGAACTGCTCGTTGAATACCTGGTTTTCTTTCATGTGATGCTTAGGGTTTTTGTATTACTGTTGTGGTGTAGGTCAAGAACATGGCTGTTTCTGTCATATGTGATAGCATTTGTGTCACTTGCGGGCTCTGCGGGGATGCTGGTTCAAGATGCCTTGCTGCCTGATACCCCATCTTCCTGGACTGGGGTTGCAGGGGTCTTGCAATGCACATGTGTGCTTGCCAGGTACACCCATCTCTCTCTGTTTTCTTTTCCCTTTTTGCAAAGAACTCTTAGATTGTTCAAAAGCATGTGCAGGGATGACTACCAGGCTGGAGTCTACAAAGTCGGGGAGTACAGGTCCTGGAACAAGTCTTCTTCTCAGTCAAGAGACTCCCTCCTGCCCTTTATGAACCAGAGGTTATGCTTAACAAGCCTGGATTTCTGTTTGGTGTTTCCACCTTTGGAATCTTGAAGGGCTCCTTAATGCCAAGTGGGAAGCTTTTGGAGCCCATTTTGTCTTCAGATGATCATGCTCTTCAACTCCATCTTGGTTTTCTCTTTTTTATGTCCTCTTTTCTTGCTAGGTTTTTCCTTTCTCTTTGTCTTTTAAGTTCGTCTTTCTTCTTTGTTTCATTGATCTTCTCCTCTTTTACATTTTGTTGAGCTAGCCAGCATAATGGCTTAGTCTTCCTGTTGCTGGTGTTCTTGTGAGAACCTCAGTTTGTTAGTTAATGTATGATATTGACCTCCACACACTGCTGGGAACTGAAGAAGTTAGGGGGATGTAGCTGGTCGCTATTGTGTATGTTGCTGTTGAAGGTCTCTGAACATGTGTGTGACTGTCACTTTTGTTCAAACTGCTCCTCATTATTTTTTCTCTCCTCCTGGGTTTCCTCATTTCGTGTTCACTGATGCACTGTCAAACCTGAAATCTCTATAGTCTTTCTTCTTGGGGCATTTCTCAACTCTATGCAGGTTGACTGAAATCTCAAGTATAGGAAGTTCTCAGTGCTTATTAAGAGATATCAGCACTCAGATGTTTCTCACATCTGAGTGTGGGCAAAGCTCATGGAATACAGCATGGGTCATGAACCAGAACCAGTCACATTCACTGAAAATGTGATCTGGACTCATCAGATCAGTGAAAGAAAATTGTGAAAGAAATTGGGAAACCATAATTGCTATGTATTACCATGGTCCCTCCTACATGGAAGAGTGCATAAGTGCATGAGAATTGAGTTGTGATTGTTTCATGTTGTCATCTTTTTGCAGTGGTTTGATGTATTGGACATCACGAACAGCAACAGATACATAGTGGGCAAACCACAGAAGGTTTCGATTGTTTCCCTTCTCTACAGTCCAAGAAGCTCAATAAACTTCCTCAAGAGCATTGAATCAAGCCAAATCAGCTTTGTTGCTTCCAGACGACAGCCATGGAGTGTGATCTGATTCTATGCTTTCTACAAAGTAAACACCAGGTTTGCTTTGTCTTGTAATGCTGCTTCTGTTGATGCTCATTCAATTTATGAAACTCCTGAAGGGCATTCATAAGAATGCTCAGAAAATCAGGTTGCTGGACTAGGCTGTTGTATTGTAGGGCGCTGTCTCTGGGAGTCCTCACACCCATTATTACTATGAGCAAAAGAGGATGATGAATCTGCAATTCGCTCTGACTTCAGAGAAATGGTGGGTTGAAAATCTGTATCATTGATCTTTGATCTAAATATTATGATCCTGCAGATCCAATGGCGGATCTGGATCTGGGATCTGGACAAACCCTACATGATTGGTATATAGTTTGAGTGCCGTAAAATGTGTGACCACAATAATGGTGAGAATAGGCTGCAAATGAAATGAAAAAAGTTCCTTGCTGGAAATTTACAAAGAAAAGTGGAATTCTAGAGTGTTTTTTGGGCCAATTGTTATACAAGAACAATCAATTTACTTTGCAATGCATTTTATGAGCATTGAATGTTCTATAGGTTGACTGGCTCACATAATATTTATTGACCTAAAATGACATATAAATGATGTACTTCATACGAAATGTATTACGCACATCACCATTGGAATGAATTGATTGACAAACTTTTTTCAAAAAAATTGGAGACTTTTTCTTGAAAAGAGGAGATTTGCAACAAACTAATATCATTTATTTCAATTTTTAAGATTAAAAGAAAAAAAATCAAAAATTGAAAATAGTGAGGGGCACATAATTACTTACAATCTCAGATAGTTTAGAGTCTAGACCACGTCAATGACCCAACTCAAGGGCCACCCATCACCATAGCCATCCTCTTGCCCACTTGTAAAAGGATTTTCTTGCTACTTGTTTGTTGCAAAAGAAATGTCCTGGGAAGTGGAGGATTTTGGAGTAACATATTTGGAGTTATGTCGAGGTTTTGTGAGCATGGTTTGTTGTTGTTTTAGGTTCGTTGTAGAGTATGGTAGCTTAAGGGATTTTTGCCCCTTTGTAATATAGGTCTATTTTTATGTGAGGATTTTTGAAAGATGATATTTTGGCTTTTGTTGAAACTTGAGATTAGTTATAGAGTTATAATAATATCTTGAAGGATTTTGGTTTCTTTCAGAGGATTTTTTGAGGATCATATTTTTGCATTGTGAAATATTTGAGTTTCCATAATCTGTCTTTTGCCTTAAGAACCTTTTTGATGTAAATGGCAAGGTCACAATGTGACACATCCCTTGTTTTGTTTGTGAGGGGTCAACCATAAAAACAAATTAATTGTTCCTTTTCGGTATTGTGAAACCTTGTCAAACTTTATAAATGTTTTCTCACTTACCAAATTGATATTGTCTTTTTAACTTGTCAATTGATAATGGGTTTGGCTTTTTTTCTTTTTTGGTAAAAATCCTTGCAACTTTTTTTTTTCCTAGTATATTTGGAGGCATGCTCCTAGAGCCTATGTAATAGGTCAAAATTGTCACAAGTTTTTACATTGTCATATGGTGATTTTCAAATTAGAACAAATTGAAAAACAAATTAAAAATGTGCCAACTTGCACTTTGAAAATCCAAGAGTTAATAAGGTCTACACATTTTTGGATGATAAAAGTTCAACATACTCAATTGGAAACACATTTTTGGATGACAAAAGTTCGTCATACTCAATTGGAAACACTGATCACTTGAAATTCACCCACTTGTCAATTTTGCAATTGTTGATAAAAAAAATTGCTATTCAGTACCCTTTTATATCAAAATTTTAACACAAATATTAATTTAAATTAAATTTAAAATCGACACAAATAATGATGAATTATTAAAAACCATATAGCATGAAGCTCAAATTAATTACTCTATGGACATGTGTTGAAGCAGTTGGAGGAGACTTGTGATTAGTGTACCCCCCCAATCATGAGCTGAGGGCAATCTTATCATGTTATCCATATTTGAATTCATTACTAAAAAATTTCTGGCAAGTGGAATATGTAGTAGTAGGGAGCTTCTTCTGGGGGCCAAGTGTGAACCAGGACCCACCAGGTCACCATACAGGATGGATGATATTTGGATAGGAAACACTTTTTCATTATATTACCGTCCCATGTATCTAACCACGATGGTTAACTATGTGCCAATCATCCACATGCATCTACCTTCATAACCAATTTCTATGTCTTATTCGGGCACTTTTATAAGGGTTTGCAGGACCAGTGTTTTTTTTAAAAAAATATTTATTATTTATTTTATTTTATTTATAAATAATTTTAAAATTAAAATATTATATTATATTAATTCTTAAATTTTTAATAGAATTTTTATTCTATTTCTTTGTCTCAAAATTTTAACAAAAATTAGCAAAATTAGTCGAATTTACAATTAAAAAATTACAATCTCCAAGTGCCTTACCTATTTACCTACCTACATAGGACCCACTTACATTCCATTGCTACTTCCCTATGATACCCACCTGCTTACATAAGGAGTTAGTTACTCTAGGGAGTGTGAGGTGGGAGGACTAGAACTAGAGAGGTCACCCATGTTGAACCTTGGTAATTGGATTGTCGTTCATCCACAAGTGAGTCACAAGGAGGTCCCAATGGATGATACATCTCATGGTGATTGATATTTTAGCAAACACTAGATAGACAAAAATGGATGTACAAATATGGATCTGCCCGCTGTATCCCCGGAACCAGCTGGCATGGATGATTCTTCCACTTCCGGAGGTAGATTAAGAATCGGAATGGTTTGAATTGGCAGATTATTTTAATTTTTTTTGTAATGGTCTCTCAATCAAAGTAAAACTACCACACACCAACACAACATGAAGGATGGATGATTAGTAATCAGGAAACAATTTTCTGTTCAGTTTCAGTTCCTTAACTAACCATTGTGGTTAGCTCAGTTTTTAATTTTTATTACCTACTTACTAATGACCCGAAGCAGGTTATTAGTGGGCAGAGAGTAAAAAAAAGCACTTGCCTTTGTACAAACTATCCACTAACCTAGTAGTCACCTATTTTCCTGCTTATCTGCCCATATAGAATACCAACTTCTTACAGAATGGGTTACCAAGTTGAAACCAGACATTAACCAAACATTAACTCAGCTGAGGTTCATCCACAACTGAGTCATAACAGGCATCCATCCAATGACTTTTTATCTCATTTTTTTAATCCAGAAAGGAATTTCACTGGAGTATATAAAGAATATTTTTTCATTCTTAGTAAGAACATTGTACTTTATGTCTAGTATGCAATAGAACATTATTTTTTTATTTTAGAGAATTCTATTAAAAAAAATTCATCTCAATGTAATTAAATTTTTTATAGGTCATTTTAATAGAAAAATTATGTGATTGTCTAGTTCTCTCGTCCTAAACAACGAAAGAATCAAATGGTTGATTTTGATTTTTTTTCACATTAGCTTCGTGTCTCCTCTTCTAAAAAAAGAGGAATCTCCTTAGGAAGAGGAGAATTGGGTTGGACATCCAAGTCTCCTTACTACCTAGGCAGGAAAAAAATAAAAATAAAAAATCAATGTTTGAACATAAATTGCGAGGGATAACTTGATGATCATTAAGTTGTTTTTTTTTTTTCTTTTTTGGCTTGGAGATGTTGAACGACCTTGTGACCACCATGTCTCCAAGTGAATTTTAAAAAAAAAAAAATGACTTGGTGACCATTAGGTCGTCCATTGCAGTCCAACATCGAGCGATTTGGTGATCACCAGGTCTCCAAGCAAAAAAAAAAAAAAAACACTTGATCATTTAACATTGGATTGCAAGGAATGACTTAATGACCACAAAGGATGACCTAGCGGCCACCAGGTCGTTTTTTAAAAATCGCAAGGGCACCTAGGGGCCACCAAGTTGTTTGACGCGGAAGATTGCAAGGAACTTTTTAAAAATCTGACTCGCTCTTGTATTTCTTGACTGAATGGGTCCTGGACCTTACCCTTAGAGCATCTCCAGCGGTACTCAGTATGTGACCCTACACAGTAAAGGCTCAGGAAAATTGCCCAATTTGCTTACTCTGGGAGAGCAAGGCATAGAAGGGCTGTGCACCTGCAGACAAGAGTGTAATAAATTTGATCTGACTGCTGATCAGTTTTTCTCATTGGTTCATCATGATGATTGGTCCAGGTGGTTTGCTATTAGTAGTCTCCCACCTATTTGCTGTCCTAGTTTCAGTTTCATGGATGGGACTGCAAAAAAGTAAATACGGAAACTTGGATGTGAAAAATATTTTCGCTGGGTCACGTACTAAGCACCGCTGGAGATGCTCTCTTATGAGTACATACTCATCACATGTTTCTCCTATCCAACTAGGATTTATTTGTCTTGACGAAGTGCTCAGTCACCAAACTTGATATGTACTCTGGTATCCTGCACAGCTTCTTTGACACTAAAGAAGCTTTGGCTCTGCATTGCTGTGCAATGCCAATGGTGGGCAACTTTTTTTTGGCCTTTTCTTATGTTTTTCCGGTTTCCAATAGTTCATCATTATTTATGTCATCATCAAATTTAATTTGAATTAATATAAATATCATGGATATGAAAAGGAAAATATTGATTTGCTTTTTCATATTCATGTGGGTGGGAAAAGGAGTGAGATAATTAATTATTAGAAAAGTTAACAGGAAATAGATAATTATTAGAGAAAAAAAATGAGGTAGCTAGACTTGAAAATGAGAATGAGGTAGTTGTTTTTGAAATGATTTGAAATTGCTCAAGGATAATCATATGAAGCATTATGTAAATGAATTGTCCAGGGATGACCATACAAAATATAATGCAAAAAAATTCATATATCATTTCCTTGAAATTTCTCATCAATGGAATGAAATTATATGTTAAAATGTTAAAATTTTCAAAAACTATTTTTTTTTTCAAAGAACAAAATGTTGTGAAGGAACATAGAATTTTTTTTTGAAATATTATATTTTGACATGGAATCTCCAAAAATAAATAAATTATTTGACAAAACATGTGCTAATATTTTCTTATCAAATTTGTGAGGTAGGTAAATTGGTGATCATCCACAAGAGGACTGAGCCAAATTTGGCGACAAGTTAGAGAGGAAAATTGAAAAGTTTTGGAATGGTGCTATATTTTGGCCACATGCTAGAACCCATTGTCTGATTTAGGTTTAGGTTTTGGATGACTCCTAACTTTTGTAAAGCAAATGGAGCAATTGGGTGGGATGGGTTTGGATTGAATTGAATGGGTTCTTCTTGAGTTTGGAATACTCATGTTTGTGATGATACAATTTGAGAGTAATTGGGATGAATGGATGACAAAAACAAACCACATTACACCACTTCACAAAAAGCACACATGTTTTACATGAATGACCTTACATGAATAAAAAGAAAAAACAAAGAGGAAAAATAAAATCACTCCTTTCTACAATCCAACAAAGATCCTCAACTTTCCAAGAGGGCCCAAACACTCAAAAGGGTGAGAGGGGAAAAGGTTTGGAAGTGAAAAACAAGCCATTCATTCCAACAATCATGATGGCACATTGGAGTTAGTTTAGGGGTTTTATGCAACAATTTCACAATTTCACACTAAAACCTTTTCATATTTGCTTTTTCATTGAATCTTTTTGTCCTCCCATGCCACAACAACAAGACATATTTCAATTCAAATAAGGTCACATCACATTGAATAAAAGATTAATAATGAAATTTTTTTTTTTTGGGAGATTGTTACAGTCCCATGAATTTCTTGGTGTTATTAATGCATTCAAAAAAAATGTTCTGAATAGTTAAAGATTGAATTTCAAGTTATAAAATTAATGGAAGTGAAAATTATTTCATAAAAAAAAACTAATGTTTTTTGGAACTTTATTTTGATAATGTAAGATTCAAGAAATAAATCAAAATATATTAATATTTTGATTTCATATCAATTTGATTTTCATTGGTAGTGTGGAGCAGAAAGTTTAATTGTCAACAAAATGTTTCATTGGGAAGCATCCTCACCCATCACCCTTTTAAATTGCAAATATTATATCATATAACATTATGATATCACACCTTTGTTAAATGTGAATATTTTATATTCTAGTGACAAGATGAACAAGGAATTATATATATATATGATGATGATGATTTTTTGAAATTTATTATATGGTCTTTCATATGTAAATTAAAAAGAAAATTTTCAA
>Ga0116231_10009779_pt1 | contig 15879 bp, 11 predicted proteins | sample S1TSphgellanicum_2_FD_89695 | JGI IMG/M metagenome (GOLD analysis project Ga0116231, IMG submission 89695) | Host-associated microbial communities from peat moss isolated from Minnesota, USA - S1T2_Fd - Sphagnum magellanicum MG | ecosystem: Host-associated > Plants > Peat moss > Unclassified...
ATTTTCCAAGAATCATAAGTCTCCCAATGTCTTCTTAATAGATGTCAAAGTCAAGGGATCAAATTTGTGCATCCATCTGCTGGGCCCCATCACTCTGCCACAACAAGAACCGGAACCCCCTGCTTATATGTAGATCTTCCCATGTGCATGCTCATAATCCTTGTGAGCCCTAACATACAGTAATCATAGTGAACCCAAATCTGGCTTGTATAAAGACCTATTTAGTAACAAGGTGAGGATATTTGTAGTACCAGGTCACTAGTATTTGGGATCCCAAGTATCTTGTCTACATTGTACTGAGTTTATGATTTCCAGCAGGACTGAAATGCAACAGTCCCCCACCTGTAGTTTGGTATCAATTCAGGAGGTCACAGCAGCTTCTGCACTTCACTTAGCTAAAGCTTTGGAATAGAGAAAGTGCTGGATGCAGAGACTAGCTGTTGCCTGAGTTAGTTTTCAACACCACTCTTTTTTTGTTGTGGTTTGAATTAGATCACCAAAATCACACTCCTGATTATTGCTAATTGTCCATTGTGGTTTCTTGAGAGCCACATTGGCTCTGGCCCTGCTTGCAGTTTGTTGGTTTGGTGAACAATGTTTGGTGACTGTAAAGAGCAATATAGACTGGCAAGTCGTGGATAAATTGTTCAGCGTTGTAAATTGTTCAGTGTGATTTCTGCCTCCTAGTTTGTCTCTATGGCTAAGTTACCCTAGTGTTTCTCAAGAGTGCAGAATGTGGCTTAGGGACTTGTTCTCTAGGATGTTTAGATCATCTACTGTGATTGCATTGAAGTGATAATTAGGTGTTGCAAGATTGAGAATTTAGTGCTTGCCTTGCATCTTGCATATATTGGACACCAATCTGTCAATTTGCTTCAGAAGATATCATTATAATCAGCAAAGGCCCTTTGGTGAATGTAATGATATCTTCCATCATAGGAAAGTGATGGGTAAAGCTTGATGCTGAGGGCTTTGGCCTGCATGACATGAAGCAAAGCCACGATCCTGATAATGGGTGTGGTTGAGGGCTTTAATGAGCGTTAAAGACCTGCTCTGATTTTTTTCTATTTTTTTTCCATGACAGCAGACAAGTATCACAAAAAACTTACAATAAGGGCATTTGAAAAATAGACACCAAAATGAGAATTCCATTTTTACAAAATGCCCCCCAAAACAGCAAAGGAAAAAAATACTCTTGAGTAGCATGCTCTCCAATTACACTAAAACAAGGGGTGTGTCACACTGTGGCCTTGCCATTTACATTCAAAAGTACCTTAAGGCAAAAGAAGAATGATGGAAACTCAAATATTTCACCATGCAAAAATATAATCTTCAAAAAATCCTCTAAAAGAAAAACCAAAATCCTTCCAGATATTATAACTCTATAACTAATCTCAAGTTTCAACACAAACAAAAATATCATCTTTCAAAAATCCTCATATAAAAATAGACATATTATTATTACCTTGGGGCCAAAATTCCTTAAGCTACTATACTCTATAATGAATCTAAACACAATATCCTTGCCTTTGGTAGGCAAGGCTAAAAAATTGAGGCAGGTCTTCTTCTTCTTCCCCAGTGAAGTACTAGTAGCTCTTTGTTGGCCAGACTGAACCAGCACCCATCAGTGCACCATGCAGGATTGATGGTGTGTGTGTACAATGAAACACTTTTTCCATTGTACTCCTGTCCCATAACTACCCATGGCCGTTAGCTGTTAGCTCTATACTAAGTACTAACCCTCCACAATGCACATTGGCATCTACTACCTTCCTGAAATCCTCATAGCCAGCAAAGTGACTCACTTACCTACATACCAACAAGCAATCACATTCTGTGCCTACTTACCAATATATCATACTTACCCACTTACATACATAGTAGAGTAGATGAGCCCATCATCATACACATATCTATTGCCAAACATTTTTCAATATCTACCTCATTCCTTAGACAAATTGAGTTATTTTTGTGTCATTGGATGTGCAAACGGGAGGGCTACAAATGTTCTCTGAGTGTCAGAAGCAAAGGAGCAATGAAGAAAACACAAGAAGAGGACGAGTGATAGTTTGCTTCAATTTTTTTAAAAATAAAATCTCTAGACCTCTCTTCAGTTCCAGCCTCATATCTTTCTCATTTTGAGTTTGTTTTGATTAATTGAAAACCTGATGAGTGTGCTAACTAGGCCTTTACAAAACTTCTTTGTATTCCAGACACAAAGATGCAGTGATTAAAGATTTCAATTTTGGAATCCTAAATTATTTTAATTCACTTATCACCGAACACTTAAAACCCCTCTACACCAAACACCTCATATTTTCCCCATTCTTTTATCGAATTGAATAATTTTTGCAAAATTGGAGGAGTACAAATGTTCTTTGAGCTTTAGAGCCAGAAGAACAATGTGTGAAGATTCGACCTGCGATTACTCTACCTACTTTGAATTCTTAAATGTTCACCCACTGGCATATCTACCCTAGTCACCTAGATAGGGGAAGAGGAAGGTAGGAGGTTTTACAGGATACTCACTAAGGTGGGAAGCAAGCCTTTCTAGTTCAATTGTGGTTCATCCATGCTTGAGTCATAGTCAGGTTCTCGTGCACATTGGAATATTATGACATATAATGTGATCAAGATAATGATGTAATCTGCCACCCCAGACCTGAATGAATGAATCTATAAGGTGCCTCCAGGCTGCCAGATTCAAATTATGTGAAGTTTAGGGCAGAACAAATCTGGTTCTGTTGTTCCCCTATGGGAACAATGGAGCCCACTTTAGACCTAACCTTCATGTACACATTACCTAGAACTAAAATTTAAAAAATCCCTCTTACCCTAGGAAATAAAGTTATATATATATATCCAATGCATAGGTACTGGTCAAAATCAATATTGGTGTGGGTATATTGTTTTTGATATATTCTCGAGTAAAGGTGTGTATATATGTAGTGTATATATCTCAATGGGTATACCCATCAAGTAAGGGCAATGAATTTTTAAAAACATGAAGCTCAACTATCTAATGCTAAACATACACACAAATATAATATTGTAATTAAGGAAATTTGTGAGACTTTTGTGGATCATACATCCACTCCATGTTTGGAATTGATCATCATGCTCATGATTTTATAATTGAGCTAGAGTTCAACTTGGTTCTTTTAGAAACAATTGATAAGTATCAACCAAGGTGACACATGTGTTGATACCTTATTTGTTGACTATTAGCATAAAAATAATCAATTCACAAAGAAACATGTTTCCTTCAGATCCTTCAAAATATGAATCCCAAGTAGTCTATATTAGGAACCTTAGGTTCAATTCTTATCTAGGGTCTAGGACATTGGGACATATGATATTCATAGATGTAGTTTAGAGATTAGGTTTTAGGCTACCTAAGTTTAGGTTAGGTAGGGCTATCATTTTGGGTTAGGGTTTAAGGTTTTAGGCAGCTAACTAATGGAGGCACCACATTTGTCTCATGGGGAACAAAGCTTGAGCTAGATAAGAAGCCCAACTATTCCACTTGGTTTTTGTGTTTTTTTCTTGCTTGCATTCTTGATTTTTGTGTTCATTTTTTGTTTTTCTTTTCATTGTGTTATTCATGGTTTTGCATTGGCACTACTCATTGTGTTTTTCATTCATGGTGTTGTTTGTCATGGTGGTCATGGTGTTGTATGGTTGTCTATGAAATTATTCAAGTGTTGCAAGTGCTACTCATTGTTATGCTCATGTTATTGCTTAGTCATTCATGATGTTGTTCAGGTGTTGTAAGAGTTTTCTTGTCATGGTGTTGTTCAGTTATTTGCAATGTTACTTAGGTGTTACATGTTTTATTCATTGTGGGATTCATGGTGTTCCTTCACTCTTGTGGCATTGTTAAGATGTTGCAAATGTTACAAGGTTGTTCATGGCAAGGCTCATGGTGATTTTCATGGCATGACTTCTAGTGCCATTCATTCGTATTATTATCATTGCTCTTTTCTATGCTTTTATTTTTGGTGTTATTCATGGTGTTTTCCTTCCTTGTGGTAGCTCCCCTTGCCTTGATGTGTAGGGTGGGGTTAAATCTAGAGGTTGGTGCATTGTGGTTCTTCTAGCCTAGATCAAAAGCCTTTGCATTTCAGCAAGGTATGTTTTCAATTTTGTTTGTTTTTTTTTCTTCTTTTGTTTTTGTTCCATGTTTTTTTTATGTAAAATTATCCTAGTCATCTAGAACTTGAAACTTCAAACAAATTTACAAAAAAAAAAGTTTTAATATTCCTAATGAGTGGTCAAGGAAAAAAATTCATGAAAGTAACATTTGGGGTACCCTTGTTCAAGTACATAAAAGGACAATGTTTTTTCACATTTTTGGGAGGCTTTTATCTTCTAGAAGGGCTTGAAATGTTCTTTTTTATTTATTTGTTAAATACATGGTAGATTGAGACAACCATAATTTTTTTGAGCAATTCCCAAGGTTAGGACTAGGAGGTTTTAAAAGGCATTTATATCCATATCCATATTTATAATTTTATAATAATTCTCACTTTTTTTTGTTTTATCCTTAAGGTCATATTCTAATGAATGTAATTGATAAACCAATTTTTTAATTTTGTGTAGCTTATGTAAGTGTTTATAATTTTTTCATAATGTGTACATAGGTGGTGAACACAAAGCCCATGTGCTCCAAGTCAATATAATTAAAAAAAGGACAATTAAAAAGATTAATTTTAAAAAATTGAATTAAATTGGGTGCACCTTTTTTTCAAATTTTGATGAGGTGGGTCCTAGCGGTATGACCCAAGGATGGGTTTATTTTGATATTTTAAAAATATATCGTGTGTACAAAAGGTCAAATGCCCTTTAGAGTGGTGGAGAAAACATGAATACATGTTCTCAATTGTTGACTTTTAAGCTTTACAAATATTGGGGATTATTGATTCTCAAATTGAAATTAAAATAATATTTTCCCTTGTTAGTATATTTATTGATTTGAAGAGATGTCACTTCTAATAAGATAACCTTGATAAATTAATCTTTGTGAGGAAGGTGCAAATAGGATAACACAAGCGAAATTCGCTTGCTTTGGTGATTATTTATTCTAATATATTTTGAAAATATTTTATTTGAAAATTGAAAAAAAATCAAATTTGACTTTAATAAGATGTTACAATATCTATTTCAATCAAATGCATACTCAAAGATATATAAATTTGAAAAAAAAAATCATTTCATAACCATAAATATATTTCAAAAATACACATACCCAAAGCTAGGTATGTTCTTAAACTTGGGAGTAAATCTGTTAATGTAAGTTTCACATAAACCCTAAAATCACCACTATTATTATGTGTGATCATTGTGCAAGATATTTAATATTGGAAAAAGAATGTGACAAATTATGTGTGTGTTTCTCATTCTTGTTACACCCTAGGTTAGAATTGGAGTTTGAATATCAATTAAATCACCATATTAAGCTCGTTATATGATAAATTTTGATTTTTGGATTTGCACTTATATTTAGTAGGGCAAGTGACATGTTGCCCAATTTGATTTTAATGGCTTTTCATTTATGTATGTTTAGAAATTTAAAAATTTAAAAAAATTTCAAACAATTTTATTATTGGAATTTGATATCACATGTTGTGCATTGTCCAACTCAATTTAGGCATATGAAAGTTGTCTAAATAAATTTCAAAGTGTAAAAATTTCATTTTTAATTAAATAAGATAAAATTCTTTATCAATTCTTTATCTTTTAAAAAAAATCCTAACCATGGTTACTAGAGGATACCTGGACCCTTACCTATTGAATAAATAAATTTGAAATCTGACGAGAAGTTACTATGGGGTAAGTAGAAAACTAGCTGCCAAAATGAACCTCCTCTGATTGCTATAAGGTAACTTGTAGCACAGTAATTTATGGTTTTTACACCTGGTAATTAATCTTCTCCCAATACCTACCTACCTACCTACTATCCGGACTAAGCACCCTTCGTCTTCCTTCGATTTCTTCTTCGTCTTCTTCGCTCGCTCGCGCTACCGACATCGGAAGTCGTGTCGACAATTTTCGCGTTTTTCTTTTCCTTCGCTCGGGCCTCAGGTAAGGTCTTCTAAATCTTCCCTGTAAGCACCTCTTCAAGAAGAGCTATTTTTCGAAATTTTTGGTGGAAATTTTGGTTTTTTAGTGAGCTCCTCCGTAACATGTGTGTGTGTGCCCGTTTTCTCTTGTTGGATTCTTAGAGCGTGTTTTTCAGATAGTTGCATGACTGATCGCGGCTGCGATCTTCAGGCTTTGCGATCTTTTTAAAAGCTTTTCTTGATGGAATTTCTTCGCGCATGAGATACGGCGATGAAGCCTAAGTTTCTTCTGGATGTGAACTGGCGGCAGAGATAGATGGCCGGTCCATCGAAGGAGCATACGTCTGTGTGACTTCAGACTTATGTGAAGGTTAGCTTCAACTCTTCGCCTCATTGTTGTTGAAATTATTTTTCGGATTTCCAGTTTCGTGTGGACCAGCTATGCTTAAAATTGTGCAGTAATGATCCCTTACAACTGTCTCTCTTCGCCTCGACGTTGTGAAGGTCGGCTTCTCGTCGTCTCCTCCTTGTTGAAATTCTGATTTCGATTTTCAGTTTCGCGTGTCTAGCTGAAACTCTTTCCCGATCTTCAGTTTCGCAGTCATATCTACGCTCAAAATTGTGCATTGATTCCTTCATTTCTCTCTTCCTTTTCATATTTTCGAGTATGTTTTTCCTGCAAGCGATTGACAGGCTCGTGAAGGTCTAAGAAGCTCTTGTCTTCGTCTTCCTTGTCGAGACTCGATCCATGCAAAATGTTATCCTCTCCGCGCGCTCTGTCTGTCTGTCTCTGTGTCTTTTTTCTGTTGATATCTCTCTCTTTCTCTGTGTTTCTTTCGATCTTTTCTTCGATGTACTGTGTCTTGACTCGGGACCTCAGATGCGTCGGGCCTTTTAAATGTACTGTGGATTCATACTTCTGGTTGAAGGAATTGAATTGTCGGAGTGTACAGCTGGCTGCATTGAGCACGCCCTGCCTTTGCTCTAGTAACTTCGAGAGAATTTCCTCTGCATGTGAGTGTGCTGTTTCGATGAGCAGAACACAAGAATCTGCACACAGGAACCGTAGAGAGTTTAGCAACGTCCAGAGCACAATTGTCTGCACAGATGATTGCTTACCGTGCCGGTCGTGCGTTCCGTCGCAAGGCAGACAGTTCATGAGACGAAGAATGAGAGCGAAGAGGCTGTTGCACGTTGTTATTTCCGAAGAAAAGAATGTCTGAGTGAGCGGGGACGGTTCGGATTGGGACTTGGACGAAAGAAAGGGGCAGATGGAAGAAGGGTGAAAAGCAGGAGGCGAGTTATGTAAAGATCCTTTCGGCCAAGGTAGCGGTGCTGCAGAACAGCATGGTGACCTGGAGGTGGATGGTGCGACAGCGACGTCTTGTTTTGAGCTTGGGCCTATCTGTTCTCTTTCTCTCACTCTTTAGCTCTGCATTCGTGTACAAGTTTGGCGCCGTTCTTGGCTGCGATTTTCTCAAAGGCAATTTGTGCAAGAACGTTTCTCCACTTTCCTCGATTGCAGCTCCTCTGCCCCTCCCTCAGGATCTCCATAAGGATCTGAGCGCTCAGGAACAGTTTCCTTCACCTCTCCGTCACCAGCTACCATCTGCTCTCGAGCTGCCACGCAACTATAGTGATGATGAACTCACAGCCCGTGCTCTTGCACAAGACATTCTGTCACGTTCCACACTCAATATTGAGCAACCGAAGCTGGCTTTCATGTTTTTGACGCCTGGACCGCTTCCGTTTGAAGGGCTTTGGGATAGATTTTTTGAGGTGAGGTCCCCGATCCCAAAATTGGACTGCTTCTTGCTACCTCTCCAAAGTAGGTTCTGTGGTTGGCATGCACAAAATTTGAATCTTATCTCAGTTTCTGCCTTGTATGCAGGGCCATGAAGATGAGTACTCTGTGTATGTCCATGCATCCGAGAAAGAATCATTAGGGAGCATTTGGAAGGGGAATGTGTTCAAAGGTCGAGAAATTCGATCTGAAAAGGTATGCAAAGACGGCCCTCTCTCCTGAACTTCTCTTCAGAACTTTCTGCAACAAGTCAAGGTGATATCCAACTGCACCTACCATCAAATCAGAAACCTTTTTGCAGGAAACATATTTGCCATGCACATGGACCTTGTCCTTGGATTTTTTCTCCTTTTATCTCTCTGGATTCCAGTACCCTTGAGCTGCTGACATGTGATGAAGATGTAAATTCACATTTTTCTGCAAGGGATGTGAAGGTCTTAGGGTTTTGAAGCTTGACAACAAATAAAGACTTCAGCAAATTCTGTGCATTTTTATTGTCTAAGGTTTTAGAATATTTTTTCATGTTTTGTTTCTGGAAGTTGGATCTCTTGGAATAAGAATGGAAAATCTTTTGGAACATGCAGGTGTTTTGGGGGCAGATTGCAATGGTTGATGCAGAACGGCGTCTGCTTGCAAATGCCCTACAGGACAAGCGCAATCAATATTTTGTTCTTCTGTCTGAAACGTATGCACCAACCATTATCTTCTTAATTGTCACCAGAACTTGAAGTTATGGCCATGATAAGGCCATTGCAAGTTTAAAGTAACATGTGTCTTCAGTTGTATTATCAAGGTCTTTGTCTTGGTCTATCTTGTGTACAACATCCAGGTAGGATTGACTATCAAGTCAACATTACACAGAATTGGTGGTTACATGTAACTTTTCATGTATGAATGTTTGGAGCCTCCTGTAGCTTTATTTCATTTGAGTTTGGGGTGTGGCAGATGTGTACCCCTTCATGACTTCAACTACATCTACAACTATCTGCTTGGTGCCAGGATGAGCTTTGTGGACTGGTATGTCATGCTCCACATCACCCTTGTGTAAAGAAACACTCTTTCAATTCAGACTCCTCAATGGTTGACTATTTGTCATAGTCAAATTTCTGCACCCAAAAATGTCACCAACTTCTGCAACCCCATTGTGCCAATGCTAGTTCTGACAGGCAAGCTTTTGCCCCAGTGAACTCTAATTTTTTATTACTTTCCAGTTTTGATGATCCAGGGCCACATGGACTAGGGCGATACTCAGATAGGATGATGCCTGAAGTATCAAGAAGGGCCTGGAGGAAAGGAGGTCAGGTACATATTCCATCCTGTATCATGGCATTGCTGGATACAATCAACATAGGAACGACTCAAAGATTTGGGAGCCCTTGGTTTGCTGAATGTCATCATGAGCAACTGACATATTGAATCCAGAGGCCTTGATTTTTTCCTTCCCATTGGATTTGCATTAGCATGGTAAAAATCAGACATAAAGGCCCAGTATGCAACAAGAAACATGATTCAGTAGAACCCATTTTACTAACTTAAAGGATAAAATGTCCTTATGACACTCTTACATGTCTGATGCCACTGTTGTGATTGTAATTTACTGAGGAGGGACAGTGCTTATGTTTTTGTGTAAGGCAGTGGTTCGCAATCACCCGTCAGCATGCACTGCTAGTTGTGGCTGACAGTTTCTACTACAGAAAATTCAGTTCATTTTGCAAGGTAATTGAGGAGCAACTCTCTTACGTTTGCTGTCCAGAGGTCTATGGAATTGTTCAAACAATAGAACTTCTCTTGTACACCTGCTGAGTAATAGTGTACCTCAGGGCCCACGCATGTGCAGCACACATCAGCCACACTGCTGCAACTTCTCTTGCCTAGCCCTTGTGATCAAACATATACAAACATTGTGATCTTTATCATGGGATTTCAGCTCTAGTCTTACTAGAACCCTGTGTCCATGGAAAAAGCTCTGGATTTATGGAATGTACTCTAATAGTTAAATAAATTTTTAATTTTAATTGAAGCTTCACTTTGAAAATGTGGGGAAAGGTTAAGAATAATGGTAAAGGAGATGGAGGTTTAGGAATTTAATAATATCCTCCCCCCATCTCCCCCCTTTTTATTTCCCACATATGTTTCCAAATAGTTCATCATTATTTATGTCAATCTCAAATTTGATTTTACTATATAACATGGACATGAAAAGGTATTGAAATAATAATATTTTGAATTACATACATACATACATACATACATGTATATATACATATATATAGATAGGCCACTTGAAACCAGACTCTGCATAAATCCAGAGAACAATCACAGTTTTACAATCCTTAACCATTAACTTGTCAATTTTGCTCAATCTCCTATAATGCTAACACTGACAGGTTTCCATTGCTTCATTGCAGCCTGGTCCAGAGAATCACAATTGCTACCCAGATGAACACTACATTCAAACCTTCCTTCATGTACATCACATGTCCACTCACACAAATGGCTTCTCATGCTTCTCTTGCACATTTGTGGAAATGGATTAAGGGTTTTATGTCCTTATACTGTGTAATCAGATGTTTGAATGTGGTTGGGCACCTAATATGTAATTTATGGACTATGTCACTTCTGCAATTGAAGATGGCTGTTTAAATAGTGCAGAATTGGAGGTGCTTATAAAACATGTAATGACAGGATCACCGGTATTGATATTTCAGTACCAAGCTTACATATAAGATTCTAGCAGGGTAAAATATGTTGGAGCTGGGCAGGTCAGGTGTGGAGTTGAGTCTCGTTGGAAACTTGCACTAAAGTTGTTTAGTGCTTGCCTTCCTGTTCTGATGTGTGTAGGCGAGTGTCATGCCTGCTCAACGTAATCTCATCTTAAATACTAAAGTCTACTTCTTGGACTGGATGCTGAAAAGTTCATTGGATCAGATTCATAGCACACTTGCTGCATACAAAGCTGTCATTACATAGGACTCACTTATTAGGGGGCAGGTTATCTGAGATTCATGCCTTTTCATCTTTTTGGTTGCAGATTATGGATCCTAGCCACCTTGCCAACTGGACAGTTACACATGTTGATTGGTCAGAGGGAAAGTGGCATCCAAAGTCATATGCAACAGAAGATGTCACAGAGACAACATTGGCAGCAATTCAGGCAATTTGGACCCCATTTGACCTCTAATGCTCCTATCAAGTACCACCCCTTTTGAATGTTTTGAATATATGTTTTCAGTATTCATCCTCAAGCCTGGGATTTACAGGTCTGCCATATGACAGTAAGAGCTTGGATATTCAGTCAATTATCTGTTGTTGCAGCTTCATTGGCTAATGCAAGAACTAATTGGTCTCATGCCTTCCTGCTACAGGCTGGAAGTTTGTTTCAATCTTCTGAATGAAGTGTGGTGATACAGAGTCTGATGATACAAACTGTGGAATTTTTGCAGGCAATTAACTATCATGTACATGTCAACAGTGATGGAGAAGTAAGTAGGTCAAACTTTGCTTGCCTCTGCACTTAGTTGATGAAATCAGTATCCTATACTTGTTTATTACACTGTGACCAATTTTCTGAAACTAGAATGCACAAGTAATGGGAAAACTAAGCTACATTGGTCACTCATCAAGGTGCTAATCATTGGACTTACCTGTGACTGCATTTAGTTCTGCACATGAATGGGTTCTAAGTTGATGAAAAACCTCCTGCAGTACTGTAAAAAGAGCTTTCAACAACTGGTTGATGTGGTAAGCCACTGGTAGGGTGTGCAAGCTGCACTAATCATGCAAAACCTTAACAGAAGAGTAGTTTCAGAGCACCAACTCTTGTAAATTCTTGAAAGTTGCACAAATTTTAGTCACAAACACTGGGTTGAAGGTCATTCTCTTAAAATATCTTAACTCATCCTCATATTGAGACCCACAAATGAATTGTCAGGATCTTTGAACTGTCCTCCTATGGATGTTTTTCTGACAAAGTTTCATGTGTTGTGAAATGAGTGCTAACAGGCAAAAAAAGCAACAGTACCATGTTTATGGAATGGAGAACACCGACCTTGCTTTCTATTTGCGAGGAAGTTTCTTCCTGAAACAGCAGATATTTTGTTAAAACTACTTCCACAATTAATATGGCAGAGGTCACAAGGAACTGAAACTCTTTGACAACCCCATTCATGCCCTTGAAATTTTCAATGCATCCTCTCAATGTTATATCAGTCTGTAGAGTGAGCATCCCTATTTGCCATACTTTTACAATCATGAGCGATTTGCCTGCTGCAGCTAAGAGGCAAAATAGAAACATCCAAAATTCATTGCTTTACATTTTAAGCTGTCCCAATAGGAAGAGAAGCTTCAGTTTCAGAAGTCATAGGGTCAATAATCGATACCTGCAGCAAAGGGCCAGCTGAGCATAGCTCATCACAACAGGGAACAGTGTTCAATTTCAAGGAAAGTTCTTTTGTAGGTCATTCCTGTGAGTTGAATTGGTTTTGTGACTTAATTGTATCAAGCACAATTTATTCTTGGGATCCAGATCCTAGACAGATCTCTGAATCTAAGTTGGATTTTCAATTACTCCTATTGTCTGGCTGTGGAATCCTGCTGTGCAATCCTTGTAAGTAGGATTGCATGCAGTTGTTCAATGAGAGTTTCTGTTGGTTTTCTGTATAGGGGCAACGAAATGGAGTTTGAAGAAGTGTCTTATATTATCTGCCATGTTTAACCAAGTGTTCGTTCTCATGCTGTGCAGTAGCAGCAAGCCATTCCTCCAATTACAGATGAATCATTCTATGGAGGAGCTCAAGCTATCAACTATGAAAAGGATCAGAGGTGAAAAACACTTCTTGTACTAAAACTTTTGTGAGCAGATCTTGGACATTGATTTCTCTTCTCTGTCAAATTAGGCACATCTGTCCACGACCAGATGCACTTCTCAAGTTGGTCACGATTGGAGATAGCTTGAGTGAAACCTCTTGCACAAAATCATGAACATTTGTATATATCTCTTCTGTCACAAGCACATTTGTCCCTTGGAATTTTCTGGTGCCTCATGATATGGTTACAAGACATGGGATCGATCTTTGAGCACCTGTGCGCACCAACCAAGAAGTCTTGTGAATATCATGACAAACCAACCTGCATTTGAGGCATTTGCAGACAGGAAACAAAGAAAGATTTTAGATGGAAGATGGTAAGTACATTGTTTGTTCATTTTCAAGAAAGACCCTCAAATCTGTGATCATAAACAAGTGGTTCATAAACATAGCGCTTTGGTATTCTCCATTGATGTGTGGATGTATAAAGCAACAGAAATTAGACGAATTCAATTGTGGGCATTTCACAGCAAGACCATTCACTCACAAAAGAATCAACTATATGAAACTTCACATTATATCATTTTAGTGTTGCAAAACTCCCTGCAGAGTGACAATCAGTCTGAAGATCCTCCCCTGGCATGTCATTCAAGATGACAACAGTGTCAAACTGACATGACACAGGTTTCCCCATCCCTAGTAGAACCAAGGACACACAAGCTGCCATCTGCATAAGGATTCTGGTTGTAATGACTCCCTCATGAACAGCCATAGCGACCAGCACCACAGAGCTCTTCTTCCCAGAGTTGCTCTAAAGTTGCAGGCTACCCTATTTGTCTCAAGCAAGATTCACAAATCTAAATTGTAGGAGATGGGAATTACTAGTAACACAAAAGAATTGAGATTTGAGTTAAGCTTCAAAATTTCCCCTTATATATATAATACGGTTTTGACAAACTTGGATTCAGCCCTTGAGACCTCCCTGTTTAGGTCCCAAGTTCATATTCAATAAGCATTTGCAAAAGGGGAATAGTGGATTGATGCTGATGAGCATTGTGCTACAACGGGTTAGCATAAAATATTATGATAATTGAGACTTTTTGAGATAATTATCTCTGTCAAGGAAAATTACCTAGCAACATGACAAATGACCACCATATGGCCAATGAATTAAATGGCATTTTGGACACCCATGCAATAGACATTGATGTCGATAGATTAACATCTCAACTGTCTAATTAGGACATGAGTTGTAGTGATTAGGAGATAGGTGGAATGAAGTTTTTTTTGGGTGAATAAGTTTTATTCAAAAAAAAAAACTTACCTTCACATTATAATAGATGATTTTTAGGTTAAGATTATGTCAGGCATTTCAAAATCAACCTTTATGCATAATAGGGGGGCATTATAAAAAAACTAATATATAGAATAATCGGTTTAATTTGAGGGGGTATTATTGAGACAAACAAAATGATCAGATAGGTGGGTCTCAACAAATTTCAAAATTCAATTATTTTATACCTTGAGAAGAAAGAAAAAAAAATTCACAGCGACCTTCCCCCATCAGTTATGGAAAAAGGTTAGAACGTTCATAGATTCATGTTCATGGTTCTGGTACATAGTTAATGATTTTGCTATGGGATAGGAATACAATGAGAATTTGGTTCTTATCCACGTACCATCCGGGTGGACCCACTAGGAACCACAATAAGGAATGGTTGAAGAACAAAACAGGTCAAATAGGGTCATTTAAAAAAAATGTTTTCATAATTACAGATTGGTTTCTTTTCATGTTTATCCATTGCATGTCAAATAAATAACCTTAAGTTTTCATTGGAATAAAAAAAGATGGAAATCATTACAAATTTATATTCTTAATTATCATGGCCCCTTAAGGAACAATTTTTTTTAATTAAAAAAAATTCACAATTAAATTATAATTATTCAATTAGTTATCTAATAAAAAATAAAATACAATAACATCTAAAGTACCTTTGAAAATTATATCCAAAAAAGAAAATGCAAACCTTATTTCAGAAATGTTCCTAACAAAAAAGTTAAAAGAAATAACCACCGCTACATTCCTAAATACTTTTGTAAATGTCATGAATGAAAACATTAAATTCAAAATATTTAAAGTTTCCAAACCTAAACAACATGTGGGTAATGTATTTAACAAAAAATTATATTGAAAACCATTCTTTTTTTTAATTCCTTTCCAAAGTTTGATGGGTCTAGAAAAAGGAAGTTGTGATGATCCTAATCGTACCACATAATCATATTTTCACCCTTTTCTTAGACTTGTAGTTAAAATAGCCAAAAGGAAAAGCTCTTCTCAATTTGTCATAGTGCATGTACATATATATATGTTGTTTTCTAATAAAATATGCATGCAACACAAAGCATTTAAATCTTGGGATTTGAAGGATTTCATGTTTTTATGTCTCTTGATTTTTCTTGTACTAACTTCTTTCTATTTCGATGTATGCATTAGTCATAATAGTAACAAGTCACCATGCAAGAAATAGAAAATTCACAAAGTATGGGCCCACTATATGTGTACATAAATAAGTTTACAAGGAAAGATGACTTCATACTTCAAAGGTTCAAAATGGAGACCATGTTGAAGTCTAGGGCATTATGGAGTCATATTGATGCATCAAATGTAAAGCCTCTTGAAAATGACATTGTTACATATTTCTACATACATCAAGAAGGAAAGAATTTTTAAAATTCTCATAGTCTAGAATCTTTCTGATACATTTTAGTTGATTACGGTGAGGAAGTAGACCATAAGAAAAGAAATTTGGGAGGTCCATGAGACGTGATACATAAACAAATGTTTGACTAACAAAATTTTCTTCACAAGGAAGTTATGCACCACATATGTGGGAGTGACACCATGTAATAGCCCTTACACAAGCTAAGGTCTATGGGAGAAATACTATGTGTTTATAAAGTAACATAAAGAAGTTTTTTGAAAGTGATGGAGCCAATAGAATATAAAAGTTGTTAGGGTTGGTTCATTTTGATGTTTGGTGACCTTTCTTGGTGCAAAATATCTATGTATTTTTACTAATGATGCATTTCCAAAAAAAAAAAAAAAAATTTAAAAAAAAAAGGTAAAGGCTTAAAAAAAGTTTAAAAACTTAAAAATAAATGAAAAAAATAAAAAAAAAAAAAAAAAAAAAATTTGAAAACAAAAAAA
>Ga0116231_10009780_pt1 | contig 15878 bp, 10 predicted proteins | sample S1TSphgellanicum_2_FD_89695 | JGI IMG/M metagenome (GOLD analysis project Ga0116231, IMG submission 89695) | Host-associated microbial communities from peat moss isolated from Minnesota, USA - S1T2_Fd - Sphagnum magellanicum MG | ecosystem: Host-associated > Plants > Peat moss > Unclassified...
CTATAATAACCAAAAAAACATAGAATAGCCAAAAGAACTTACAATAACTGAAAATAGCCTAAGGTGAAATAAGTTAAAATAGCCAAAAGTAATTTATAATAACTGTAAGTAATCTAAATTGAAATAATCTACAATAGCAAAAAATAACATAAAATAGCCCAAAAAACTTACAATAGTTGAAAATAACCTAAGGTGAAATAAGTTAAAATAGCCAAAAATAACTTAGAATAACCAAAAATAATTGAAAATAACCATAAATAGCCGTAAATAATGTAAGGTGAAATAATTTCAATTAATGTAAAATAGTCATATAATAATTAAAAGTATTTTAACATAGGTAGTATTATTATATTAACAAAAAAATCCATTTATTAAAAAAAAAATTTCAAAAGAATGGTCATTGAAATGTTATTGAATAATGATATTCAACTTTTTGTTTGTTCAAATGATTTTAAACTTTCAAAAGGAAATAAATGTAATTATGTACATTATTGAATTTATAAAAAAAGTAAACTCGAATCATTTCATTTGAACAAAATCTCAATAAGATATGAATTTTTAAAGTTTATGTTTTTATAATGTTTAAAATGAAGTATTTGATAAATAAAATGTAATGTAACATATAATCACAACAAGTGGGGTGGCTTGATGATAAGGATGTTTGCCCCCATTCCAAAGGTCAAGGGATCAAACCTCATGAGTGGTGTTGTGTGTGGTTAACAAATGGTATGTTGACTGAATATTCTCCTATTGAATTCCTAAGCTAGGTGCCTAAGTTGATTACATGGCCTACGTACCTAGGTTTAAGTTTTTAATTTAGCGTAGGTAATGACATGTGTTAATAAATAATAGGCTTTAAAAAACATGAAATTATCAATAATATTCTATATTAAATAATTAAAATTTAATTAATTTCCATACTGGTTAGTTAATTAACTAACAAGTGAATGGTTTGGTAAATTTGTATTTCATTTGAGAGTAACCTTGTTTCACTAGGTACTAATGAAACAAATCATTGTCCATAGCAACTGGTCCCCGTTCACTAGGGGGTTAAACAATTTCATTAGGTGAAAATGTCCAAATTCACTCAAAAATCTAGTGAAACCCAGATTGAACTAGGATGCATTTCCTAGTAATGAATATTTATTAAACTCCGAATCATATCTTGGTTTTCAATATGTAGGTTTACATCTAAGTTTCTGTTTATGGTGTTCATTAAACACAATGGTCATAATTGTGGCAAAAATATTCTTTGTTAGTATGTAGTTTTTTCCAGTGTTGCCCGAATATATCAAAAATTGTGGATACAAACCCAGATAGTACCCGGATATGCATGTAGTCATATCTAGAATTTGATTTTTTCAAATATTCATCTTTATACATATTTGGCATAAAACAGTTATGCAATAACCGATGTTCATCCATATCCGGGCGGGATTTGCCTGTACCAATATACACATTCGAACACTCATGGTTAGATATGCCCATATATGCATATGCATATCTAACACAACATAGCTCATTTGCTTTTTGTTTTGGTGTTTGGATTGTTGAACTTCAAAGTTTGCATGAGCAATTTGTACTGAAGCACCATAAGCACCACAAATGGGTGTCTTGAGGTTTTATCATCTTGTGTGTTATTTGCCCACTTTTGATGGCTCAAGGGGAATTTCGAGTCTTGAGCAAATTGGAAAGCTTAGTTATTTCAATTGTGTTTTATTTTTTTCCCTTGCATATTTATGTCATTGCATGCTTTTGATGAGAATTGTGAGCATTGAATTTTCTTTGAGTTCTTAGTTTTCTCACAAGGTGTAAACTTGGGTTTTGTTGCATTAAACGTCCATGTTGTAGAGTCTTCATTTCGTCATTTAACCTTTTTGGATGGATTTGGGGTGGATGGCTTGAGCAGGTTCTCTCATGGGGTTGATTAAAACCATTCTTAAAAGTTGTCAAGGCAAGTTTTTTTTTACAATGTTTTTCCAATGGTTTTTCAGAACTTTGAAAAGTTTCCTTCATGATTCCACCCCCTTTCTTTCCACACAGGAGACAAAACCTCTTCCCCCACCTTCCTAGAAAACTACCAACCCATAACATTTGTGTAGGTGCCAAATTAAATATTTGTTAAATGTTAGGCTAAATTATTACAGTTTGCATTTCACCTATAATATACGATTTTAGAAAGATGAAGAAATTCGTTGACAAATCATTCCACACCGATCACTAGAAAAGGATTTTCCACATTTCTTTGTACACAACCTACAATTGCAACCTTGTCTTAGTGTGTTTTAATAGTTTTTTGTGTTTTGGGGTTTCACTCAAATTCTAATTGTGATGTTTTCTACACATTAAAGCAAGGATGATGTTGATATCACACGATACAAGGAGCAAACAATACATCTAATCAAAGAAGTTGCAAGGGTATTAGTCTTCACTATTCAATCTTGACTGAAGTAGAAAAGTTCACCACCCATCAAGACCTTACTTTTTCCCATCTGAGGGAAAGTTGGCTTATCAAGCTTTCATTTTTCTTGCTCGAAAATGATGACTTAGTTTCCATTGATGTGAATTTCTTCAACTTTTGATTATTTCACGATTATAATTATTGGTTGCAAATGTCTATTGGGTACTAAAAATCTTGTACATTTTGCATCTCTAATCATTTCTGCTCTTCCTATGTGGGATTTCATCAATGTTTATTATTTAGATGTATAAAAGAAGCTAAAGACTAAATAGACATCTGGATTTATATATGTTTTGTATTTTGACATGGTGCACATGTGAGGTTAAAGGTTCCTTGGGAATTGGTGCAATTTCAAAAACTTTTTCTTTGACATATTTATTGTCTCATATGTTTTATCCTTGGTGTTTGTAATGTAGACCCAAAAATTTCCTTTGCAACTTCTACAATTTCAAAGGCCTTTTCTTTTGCAGATCCTTTTGTTTTCAATGTCTTATGCTTCATTATCTCGATAGTAGATCCTACCTTCTCCTTGGTAGCTCTTACAATCTCAAAAGCCTTCTAATTTGTTTCATCTACGGTTGAACCAACACTCTCTTTTGTTTCTCCAACTTTCTTTTGAACATTTTCAACAATCTCACCAATCTTTTGCTACACAGTTCCAAAAAATTCAGCAGCCTTTTGCTTCAGTTGTTCCAAAATTGAACCAACACCAGAATCATATTCCTCTTGAGTAGCATCATATTGACCTTCATCTTTTCTAGCTTCATTGGCCTTATATGGTTTCTCATCTGATGTTCCCAAGGTTGAAGCAACACGATCCTTGACTTGACTAACTTTTTTTTTGGTAGCTTGAGTTATTTCAGACACCCTTTGAGCAGTAGTGTCCTTTGCTTCACTTGCATTGTCTTTTGTTATTCTCTATGAGGTCGGAGGTCTCAAGTCGAAGGTGTGAGGTTGAAGTTCAAAGGTTTCAAGTATTAGGTCATTGTGTTAGGTTTGAGGTTTGAATCTTTGGTCACTCTACTAGGTTTGAAGTCACTGTGTCAAGTCTGAGGTTTAAGTTTCTAGTCATTTTATTAGATTTGAGGTCATTGTGTTAGATTAGAGGTTTGACGAAATTAAAGGTATGAACTTTAAACATCTAAGTGTTTTTTTTGTGAGGTTTGAAGTTTAAAGTCAAAGCACTATTTTCTTTGGCTTTATTATCACTTACTTCTTGTCACCTAATTCATCTAGACTCTACTATTGATGGTTGATGCATTCATTGAAACTATCTTCCAACTGGAGCGTTTGTAGTTTTTGTGGAGATTTTAGTAATTTGGTTTGTAGCAACACAAATCATTGATAAAGTAAGTCTTTTAAACTTCATGTTTTTTCAATTTTTTTGTTTTACATATTCAACTTTGTTTTGTACATGTGTCCATGAACCGCTTCCAATTGAATTGTGAGCCTTCATGCCTTGCCTTGAACTTTTTTTGTCTTTTTGCATTTTGTTGGTTTTACAGCAGTGAAAGATGGATGAAGATGATGTGTAACTGGTTGAATCCATTGGTGGTATTGATGGAACACCACCAACTTCAGATGTTCAAAGTTTGCATATGCATGGTTTTATTGGTGCTAAATCTCTTGTTGTTACCTCGAATTTTGTTGTTATTGTTGTTATTTCAAATTTTGTTACTATTACTTTGAATTTTGCTAAGGTTTAGATGCAACAACTAGCATCTATATAAGCATAAGCTATAGCTTGGAAACCACACAGTTGAACCTCATTGTGTTGGGGTTTTTTTGTTGTAAATGACAATTTGCTTATGGACCTTGAGAAGCTGCAAATATTATAATGCATTATTTGTAGAATAGAGCAAGCTGGTGCTCTTGATTTATGCCAATGCTTATTTGAAAATGCCTTATTAAATATGGTAAGATTAATCGAATCACTCCCATGAAGACCCATGTTGAATTTACGCTTCCAAAATTGGTTGCTTGTAGAAAGTTAGCCATTACTAAAGAACTTATTGTTGTTGTAAGTCATAGTCAACAATCTGGGAAGAAGTGGTCTGGGCCGTGAATGAATCTTGGATGCCCCAACATGTTACCATTGGTTTATTTGAAGTTCATGAAACCACTAGGCTTTCCATGGCTAGTCAGCTATGTTCATTACTTGAAAAGTATGATCTAATGCATCATATGATTACCTTTGTGAAAGATGAAGGCATCAATTTGATGTCTATGGCAACAACACTGTGTTTTGTTGTTGATTGTCATCCTTTGAAATTTCAGTAGGTTTATGAAGGTACATGTTTGGGTCACATTATGTTTAAAGCCTGCCAATATGTTAATAATGATGAAAAGTTGACTACAAATATGAAACAAGTCAATGTGAAGGCTGCCCAAAGGAACTTACAAAAGACAATCACATGGACAAAGAAGTTAGTTAAAGGAAGGAAGGAATGGGAAAAGGCATATGTTGAGAAGGGGTTGCGAAATTTAAAACCCTAATGAAGATAATATTTGCTAATAAGGTAATCATGTTTAAAAAGGTACTGGAATTCAAAGAGGCTATTCTTTTGTGTTATGGGTAGCAAAAAAATTGCTTTGTAACAAAAGGTTCATAAGGCTGAAGTATGCACAATTACAGAAACAATCACATTTATTTTAAATTGTGTTGTCATTACTTGTGTGATGAACCAATCATGAGGGCACTAACTACTATCTAATGTTTTTAATACATGTATCAATTTGACACTAACTTTGGAGGTTGAGGTTAAACATGTTATTGATGTTTTTCATGTTTTGGATGCATTTGATGTTAAGATTATCATCATTCAAAACAACATGCGGGTAGAAGTTGTTAAGGTCATCAAACCTTTCTACAATCTTACAAGCTTATGATTCACATTAGGTGCACAATATGTTTGCCCTTATGCTTGATCCTAGGTTCAAGTCTTTGAGGGTTGTGGAAAACTATGTGGGACATGGGGCTTGTATTGGTCTTGTTGTAAAATATGATGTTAATTCAGTAATCCCTTTTCTAATGACTATGTTTGACATACTAAACCCTACTATCCAAACATGTGCAATAAAAATTGTTGGATCTATCGCTAGATTTGGTGACTTTACTGAAAAAGACAATAATATATTTAGTGTGGGTGCATCTATGGAAGAGTCATCATGTGCACTTGTTGTTGGGGAATTGTCCTTGTTCAAGAGGTTATCTATATTCCTTACTACATGTGTTGATCCCTTAGCCTAGTGGCAAATTCATGAAACCCGATTCCCAAATGTTAGCTTCCTTGTTAAACAAATATTGAGAATTTTAGGATCACAAATTGAAACTAAACATATGTTCAATATTGTTGGAGTGTTGATAGCTTTGAGACATTGTAGGTTACAAGTGGATAATTTAGACTGAATCATCACCGTGGTGAAGAACTGGACTGACAATCCTCATCTAAATTGATTTCACAACATATGGATTTGACAAAAAATTTAATAATTAAATATGGATTGGTTGAAAACAATTATGATGTGATTGAATAATAAAATTATTTTGAACAATTGGAGCTAAATAAGGATTAATTTAACATAGGCAAGGTGAACTAAAAAATTGTTGTTGTTTTTGGGATGTGAAACTTGAATGATAGTTTACACTTTGCACTTCATTTGAACTAACAATTTAGTCTTTTTATTCATGTAGAAATTACTTGTGGAGCTCATCAACAATAGGGATGGCTTATGTTGTGTTGGGTGTGTTTATGGGTTAAATGGGATGTATGTGGGGTGTGGTTGGGGCAAGAAACTTATGTTGCATTGGGCACAATTTTTAAAAGAACCAAGGTTCAACTCCTTTGCAAGTTATTGGTTTTTTAAATGTTTTCTAATTCTTTAGTGGGGTAGGTCTATGATTGGAAAATTAATTCCAAAAGTTGGGACGTATTCTTAACCTTTATACATATCCTATGATTAGTGCAAGTTTGAAAATTGGAAAATGGATATATGTCAAAATGAAAAATAAAAATAAAATACATATTCGTCCGGTCAACTATTGACACACCCCCACACTCCTTGAAAAACTCAAATGCGAGTCTAAAATTGAAAATAACGGAAGAATAAGGAATTAGGGTACATTCCCTAATTCGTAGCATTTCGGGGTAAAGGGGCATGCTAGAGCTTCGAGATGGGGACTAGGAAGAATGACAAGTAGGTCAATTATTCATTTAGACTTGCACATCCCAAACAACAAGTTGATTAGTGCATGGTTGGAACATTTTTGATACTCAGACAAACCACGAGCGTACATGGACTCACAAGACTCACCATGGCCCAGACTTGGGGAAGCCACCACCTTCCCCCTTATAGTATTTTTTGTGATTAGCCATAAGGGCTACATCCAAATGTCATTTTGTCCCGGGACTCTCAAGTTGAGAATCTTGAAATTCCCAAAAATTGAGATTTTTGGCACTTTGGTGGGCCATAATTTCTTGTGAAGACTTTTGATTGAGGTGAGGTTTAAGGAAAAATTGTAACCCTTGTCAAAAGCTTTCCAACGATATGTGGCACGCCACCTACACGCATGTATTTGAGGGCAATTCCTGACTTTTAGTCATCGAGAATCAAATTGGCACTTTGATTCTCGACCTTTCTTTTGGCCATAACTTGTGTTTTAAGTACTCAAATGAGTCATGCGAGCCCATTTTAGACATTTAAATTTCAAGAGCTTTTTAATGGTATTAGGAATTTTTTAATTTAATGAATTTTGACCCTTAAAATACATCTCTGAAAATTTGGAAGTCCATCGGAACTCTAATTCCCAAAGTGGGAGCCCACTTGAGAGTGTGCAGGTTCATTCCTTCACAATCTTCTACACTCTCGAGAGTGTGAAATGTGATTCTTGGGTTTCCATTTCGACCCACACCTTTGCAAGCCCTTACTTTAGTCGTGAGCCCAAGATTAAGGTCATGACAACTATATTCATAATTTTTTTATTGTGCATATCCGTATGTTATAACTTTTTGAGAAAATTCCATGTAGATAACTTAAGAAATGCCTCAAATCTTCATATGCAAGTAACATTAATTTTTTCCTCTTTTTTCAATGCGGATTGGATGATATTTTTGCTATCAAAGGAGCATTTTTTCAATCCATTAAAATAGTTTCATGCAATTATTCATGTGATTTGCAAGTTTTGTTATATGTTGAAGTGATGTTTGGATCATAATCACACATAGATTGTGAAGGTTACAATTATGTCACTAGTGGTAGTTTTTAGATTTTGTTGTTTTATATATGGAAGAAGTTGTGATTTTCATTCTTTTACATCAAATGGAACTTCCATTTCTAAAACATATTGTGTGTCATTTCTAATTCCCTTTTAAGTCGTTTTGCTCCATTTTGACAAGGGAATAGTTTCGTTCTCTAATTTCATTGGGATATATTGATTGTGTCAACGTTTTGTTTTTTGACTTAATACAAACTAAGATTATTTTCTATATGTTAATACATTTTCCTTTCAAGTCAAAAGGTCACAAAAAGAAACTTCCTTTAGAGGTTTATCAAGGGGACTTGATTTCTTATTTGTTTTTATGATTGCCACTTGGGAACATGTGGTGTGTTTTTTAAAAAAATTGTATTCTAATTGGCATAAAATGGATTCTATGTATGAGGGGATTTTTAATATTATATCACAATAGTTGTGAGTATCCTTTTGGAGGTTGGTTGTATGACAACAATTTGTTTCACATGTTTCTCCATTAGATTTATCAAAATAAGTTTTCCAAAAGTATAACTTTTATTATTATTATGTGATGTAATGTCAATATTGTGTGCATGTTTATTTTTATTATCATATAGTTATATATTAAGGAGGTTAATGTTGATTATGATAAGTTTCTCCAAATTAAATTGTTACAACTTGTTATTTTGTTGCTCAAGCATTTGCTTAATGATTAGTCCACCACCACAAGGAGTTTATGAAGTTTGGTTAGAACCATTTGAAAAGGTAGGAGAGTTTCAACAAACAATGGGCTTTTGTGAATGTGTGCCAATTCTCAAAGGCTTGCCAAAAAAACCCAATAAAAAAAAAGTTTGCTATTGTACTTACTCATACTTGGTTGCAATGCTTGAAATTTTTTCAATGCACCCAATGTCACATTTTATGCACATTTGCCATAACTTTCATACTAATGAGTTGATCAAACCTTCCCAACCTTTTAAGGTCAATGGATGTGTCCTTCATTTGCACAAAAGCTATAGTAGCAATCAAGATTAATAGGTGAAAGAAACTAACGATGTAGGTCATTGTCACATTACTCTAAACATGCATTACTTTAAATATGCCAACTGAAGAGCTGTGTGATTGTGAAGTAAACACTTGACATACTAAAGAACCTAAAAAAGGTACTATTGGTAGTCCTGAAACAAATCTCGTTATGTTCCTGTTTGGGTGTTAAAATTAATATTTATATGTAGGGCAATTGAAAGGGGCATCAAACAAAGTTCACAAAACAAGGTTTTTGATTGGTTCTTTTTGGAAAATACACTTCATATAATGTAATAAATAATTAATGACATTGCACTGGGAGACACAATGTTTTTATAAATTGAGATTTCCACAAATCTTCAATGTATATATATAAATGACCACTGAAATTGAATTGGATGACACAATTTGTTTAAATCTTATCACAAATTCATTAATATAGGCCATTTAATAATGGATAATTACACAATACACTTTTAAATTATATTTCAACATATTTTCATAGATTAAAATGGATTTCCAACACAAAGACATTGGCTTACACCCTCCAAACCATGAGAAAATTGCTACAAATCCATGAAAAAAAAAGTTGTTAAATGATCAAATTGTATTAGTGACATGTGTCTTTGTGTGAGAGAGATACTCCCTCCCAAAAACTAAAGATACTTCCCTATGGTGAAAGAGCCCTTCTTGAAAGTGGAAGGCCTTGACATTTCTCAGACGTCAAAATCTGCTCTAGATCATGATGTCTAAATACACTGATAAAATCTTGATGAGTCTTTACATCAGGTTAATGCCTACCACAAAGCAATTCTCAAAATGCAGGTCTAGGTTTGGCTATGCTGTGCTTAAGCCCCTTAGATCAGGAATGCTCTCACCCTGAGTCATTAGCTTTACATGTAAAGAACCAGTCCATTTTTGTCTTTTGTATGGGAAGGGTCGTGTATTGTTGAGTAAGTATGATTTCTGCCTCAGCAGAGGATGGCAACTTATGTGTAAGGTTCCTAGTTCCTACCTAAACAATAAGGGATCACAGCTGTTTAAATTAGAAAATTTCTACTAGTTGTTTACACTGGGTAAGGTAAGGACTAAGGACCTCAAGCTGGGCTGTTATGGGCATTTGGGTACTGTGTGCTCGGCTCCCACAAGGCCCTCATTCCCAGAACACTCCCCTTCTCAATCCTTACCCTTCACTTAATGGGAAATGAACATATATCTATATCTATTAGGTTGCATAGTCAGTAGTTTTATACAAGCATGGATATGCATATCTCTCTTCTTTTAATTGCTAACAGTCACTGACCTTTCCTTTAGCCGATTTCCTTTTGCATATCTGGTTTGGGTTCATAGTCACAAAACAACAAGCCTGGTAAACTTTTTCCGCAGGTGTTGATTAATTGATAGAGGAGATAAAGACATTCCATTTACAAACCTTGAAACCAACACGATAGCTCCTCTACCTACACCTCAAGCCCACACTAGAACGTAGGCAGCTGTAGGCACTTTGGGTAGGGTTTTTAGTTGTTACCTCGTAGCAGAAGAGAGGCTTTTTAAATGTTGAATGATGTGTGATCCCTTTTCGACTGCCTTTTAAATGTTGTTTGGAAGCTAGCAATAATCATGCAGGAGCATCATCACTTCACTAGTCTCAATGGATGGTATCACACGTCCCAACAAAGCAGATTAGAAGATGATGGTGTCTACTAGCCTGTCTACAACAGGAAAGTCCTTCACCTGAATGTACCCACAGGTATAAAAGACCAAGGCAAGTATATACCTTACTTGGTTAGGTCTAATGTACAAGTTTTCTGCTACCTTTTTAGTTACTCACCCTTCATTTTTTTATAAAAAAATCAACTTTACCCTATTTTTACACTCTTATTTTATATACCCTTGAAACCTGATTGGGGAGATGGTGCTATATGCCATTTTACTTTTGGAGTGCAGCCTCTTATGGGCCACATTTACCCTACATTTAACCTTGTAAATGTTTAAATCTTGACTCAGGTTCCCTGATTTAGTGTTATGATGGGACATTTGCAAGCTATAATGTTTAGAAGGAATCCTTTTTTTTTCCTTGAAAATATGTCTAATATTTATACCACTCTGATATAATATTCTTGAAGATTTTTATATCATTACCAGGCTGATATATAATAAACTATGTATTTGGCATGAAAATTTCTATATCATTACCATCAGGATTCTTTCCGGCAAATTTTAGCAACAAGGTAGTGACAAAACAAAATCCAGTTCAACTCATGTAAAGGATTTTTGTGGAATAAAAAAAGGTGCCAAAGCCTACAGATTTGTAGGTTTTATTTTTTGAAATCGCCATATTTGGACAATAGGTTCCAGCAGGTCACTAAAATACAGCAGGATTCTTTAATTTTGGTAGCCAAATTTGGCTGATTCCTCTTGTGGATGACCACCAGTGTGGCTATGTCACAAAATTGGAAAAAGAAAACCCTAGTTACCAACTGGTTGAGGGTTTAAGATGGTACATAGAAGGGTGGTTGTTCTACAAGGTTGTAGAAGGGTTTATATTGGTTCGGACCCTTGCTGTGGGCTGTTAAGAGGGAGGTTTTAGGAGAAGCCATGTGCACCGAGAGAAGCCTTGCAAATGAAATCAGCCTTTCTTTTAAACTGGAAAGAATTTGTCAAAAAGATAAATTCAAAATTAAAATTAAAAAATGAAGTGATTTTGAAGGCTTTCAATTGTCACAAGTGAGAAATTTTTCAAAATTTTTTTTGCTGTATTTCTATAACTGGTTTTCAGTGCATAATCCTATATTTGGTTTTCATCACGTGACAAAAAATATAAAAGGATGATTAAAGATTTGTACTTTGTTCCTGGTTTATAGCCAGATTTGGCTAAATCTTTCTAGGGATGATGGTTTTCGTCATGTGGTCAAAAGTATAGAAGGACAGATTAAAGATTTGTACCTTATTTCTGGTTTCATAGCCAGATTTGGCTAAACCTTTCTAGGGATGGCAGTTTTCATCATATGACCAAAAATATAAAAGAATGATTAAAGATTTGTACTTTAATTCTGGGTTATAATCAGATTTGTTGGCTAAATCTTTCTACGGATGAAGGCCCACTTTGACTACAAACAAAATTTCCTAAAAAGAAAAAAGACTGGGACTCTTGCTAATAAATAAATGGGTTTATCTCCTTGAGTATAATGACACAAACATGATCACCTCATTATAGCTTGTGACCAAGAAGAAGAAGAAGAAGAAAACCTAGGACTCTAACCCAGCCCAGGATGTCTTCAAATGCTAAATGTTAACTTTGACTTCCGCAAGAAACAATCATTTCCTCTGGAAACCCAGGAAACCAACCCCAAAGTAATGCCATGAACATTCTTCCAAGTCTCCACCGCACCAGTGTGTTGGCAGCAAGCAACAGTGCCTACAGCTGCGTACTTCAAAACAACACCTGCTTTACATAAGTAATTGATGTACCTAACTTTGAAAAAGCCTTTTGAAATTCAGGTGGGAGCTGATTTCTAAAGTCTAATAAAAGGGATGTAGTAGCATGTATGTGCCACCCAGGAACTCTTGTAAATTCCAAGAATTTCATTAGTTCCTGTTAGAGAATTATTCTAAGGCGCCTTGCTACTTGCTTCCTGCAGATTTGCTGGTATGTTCTGATTCATAGGCAGCAAGTCTAAGGCTTATATAGCATAAACTGTTTCACAGAGCACATGGGCTGCGTGTGATGTAAATTGCACAATAGAAACAGTATAAAGCACTCAGAAAGTATTTTCAAAAGGCTGCCATCACTCAGTGATGATATTGTGCATATTTTCTCAGAAGTGCTGGCCATCACTCAGTGATGTATATTTTCTCAGAAGGCTGACATCACTCAGTGACGATATTTCGTATAATTTCTCACTGTTTGTTGGCTCTGCTTACAAACCAGGGACTATCAGATCTATGTTGTCTTTGGTTTGGTCCCACATTCTTGAGGACTGTTCATTCATCAGTTGTTATTGTGAATTATGAGTTTGAGGTTGAGGGTTTAAAGGTTCCTTTTGGGAACTTCATAGATCTATGTAACTTTTGTTCTGTCCCGCATTTTTTAAGGAGTGCTCATTAAGTGCTATTGTGAACTATAAGTTCCTTTTGAGAATTTTGTCAGACCTTATGAGTTCATCCTTTTAGGAATTTTATTGGATATTTTATGTGGATCCATGTAGTCTTCATTGGGTCCCACATTTTTTAGGAGTGCTTTATAGGTGTTATTTTGAACTACGAGTTCATCCTTTTCGGAACAGGAGCATTAAAGACCCACAACAACCTTTGTTTCATGCAAAAAGTGGTTGGCAGCGCTTAGCCCTCCATCAACATATACAAAGTCCTAGTATCAACCATCAACATAGTTTTCAATATTGAATATCAACAATCACATTTAGATGGTTGATACTCTCATTCTTTTTAGAGGTGCTGGGTTCAAAATTGGTGTGGGTTAGCAAAATATGTAAAACAAGCAAAACTGCTCAAGGTGCAAAAAGACAAACTCAAAAATGCATTCAATACAACTCTTCAAGGATATTTAACATATCTTGTTGGGAATCTCATCAAACATTTATATGGATCTATGTGGCTTTCATCAGGTCTCACATTTTCAAAGAAAATAATCTTCATCATGTGTTATTGTGAACTATGAGTTCATCCTTTTGGGTATTTCACGGAATGATTATTCTTTTAGCTGGTGTTGATTTAAATTTTATCATAAATTATTAGGCTTCATAGATTCATTTTATATTCACATGAAATCTATTGTTCATAGTTTCATATTATATCAACATGATTTTTGTACAATCATTGTACCAAAATCATGTGAAAACACCACAAAAACTTTGCACACATATATTATACAAATTTTACACTTCAATTGCATACCAACAATGAAAAAAAAAGTCACAATAATTACATTATGATAACACAAAATCTGCATGTTAATTGTACCTATAGATTTGATTTCACACCAACTTAATTTTAATACAAGACGACAAACATGTTATTATTACACACAAACTTTAATCAACAAATTTGTATGAAAACTTTTTTTTTTGGGTTATCTACAACTTTTATGATCTTTGCCATTTGATGATGATGTGCTTGTTTCAAGTGTAACACTATGCAGCCAAAAAAGAGGAAGAAAGAAGCACTAACCTTGTACAATCAAGCTCGTATAGACTGCAAGGACATTTACTATTGCAAACTGACAAATATAATTTTTATACATACATTTCACATGTGAAAGAGCTTCTTTATTTCAAATATTCAGACATTCTCAAAGCTATACGGTGATTCATCAAAGTTGGTTTCAGTATGACAACTTCAGGGTTTCATAAGTTATTATTGTCACTTGGATAGTTTCAAACTGGAATTTGTTTCATAAGTTTTTGTTGTCACTTGGATAGTTTTAAATTAGAATTTGTTTCATAAGTTATTGTTGTCCCTTGGATAGTTTCAAACTGAAATTTTTTTAGCCCATTCTCAAATAAAGAAGCATGAAATTCTGTCTTTTCAAAAAAATTGGTCTTTTTGAAGATTCTTTTTTTTCAAAATCATATTCACAAATAAATTTTCAATACCTTCTTCATAAATTTTCATCCCATTTTTTTTCAATTCAATTTGAATCCAGTTCAACCTACATGCAATGTCATTTGATATCGTGATTCAAAATAGAACTTAACTTTCACATGAAAATTAATTTTCTTTTTCATTAAACTTAGTTTACACATTGTATTCCTTTTTTTTCATTAATTGATCAGTTCATCATCACCAGTAATGCACCATAACACAAAGCCCAAATTGACAAAATGGCTTAGTATATCAAAGGGCAGGCAAGCAGATCAATCTTGTCCTCCCCAATGAGTGCTCTGAATAGAGCTAGGCCCAAAGGGAACATGGCTAAGAACATGGCAATGGCAGCATTAAAATGCCCATGTACAATACTTTTTGGATGAAAATTTGCAGAAAAACACTGTGAGACTGCTTGGGGCCTGAAAATGTACAGATGTTACCAGGCCCTCCTAAAATGTCAATAGTAGGAAATGACTGTTTCTCATTTGCCAACTACAATGATCAACCCCAAGGGTGAGAGTTAAATAGTCACGCACATTGTACAGTTCATCTTTTCAAGTTTGTGACTGGGGATGGGGGAGAAATTAAAGAGTGCACACTGGATGTCCTAAATATTGATAGAGGGTCTTTGGTTCTTATTCTCTAAGAGCAGCTCCACAGATGCTTGATATGTGACCATGCAAAAAAAAATTTCACATTCAAGATTAGTTAATTACTTCTTTTTTTCCCAACTTCATCCAGAAAACTAAAATTGGGACTGCAAACAGATGGGAAAATACTAATAGCAACCCACTTGGACCAATCAAACTATTTAGGCAATCAACAGCCGTGCTAGGCTCTCTTGTGCCTTTTCTCACCTTGGGGATCCTCTGGAAAAATGCTCAGCCAAAACCACTTGGTCAGCCAAACCGGCATGTTTTGACCTTTTTTCATCCAATTGTCCTTTTTCTGGTCCACACACTGATCACCTTTGGAGGTTCTTGTTTCTTTATCCCTCTCTCTGACCCTTAGAGTATAGACCATAGATCTAGATCGGCTTGTTCGTTTATTCCTGGGTATTGGAACATCCACAAGGTGAGTAGCCAAGATGCAAAATAACCCCCATCTAGAACACTGTCCGGCGCCCTTTCTGGGCCTGAGTGTGCAGCCCTGCGGAGAACTGTGTGATCCTGCTGCAGGGTTTGACTTTTTAACTGTGGAAGTTATGGAAATAGAAAAGAAACCTCTCCTTTCAGCCATTTAATCTATGCCAGTGGTGTGCAACATATTTTATGCCTCGGAGGTTCAGATTTCAAATCTGCAGCTGCTGCAAAAAACAAAGAAGTCCTTAAACAAAATAGATCACTTCCTTTTTCAGAATCAAAAAAACATGTAGAACCATGCAGTGTGGTTTTATGCAGAACCATGCAGGGCCTAAACATGTGCAAGAAGACAAGAAAAACAAGCGCCAGATAGAGCTCGATTGATTGGGGGGGGGGGGGGGGGAAACCAACCAAATATTTCATTCTATGAGGGAGGGGGGTTTGTTTGGTTTTGTTTTTAGGAAACCCACGAAAC
>Ga0116231_10009782_pt1 | contig 15876 bp, 11 predicted proteins | sample S1TSphgellanicum_2_FD_89695 | JGI IMG/M metagenome (GOLD analysis project Ga0116231, IMG submission 89695) | Host-associated microbial communities from peat moss isolated from Minnesota, USA - S1T2_Fd - Sphagnum magellanicum MG | ecosystem: Host-associated > Plants > Peat moss > Unclassified...
ATTTAAAAAAAACAAAAAAGAAAAAGAAAAAGGAAAATTCAAATTACAAACAAACCCCCCCCCAAACCCCCCCCCCCCCAACCCCACCCCAAAAAAAAAAAGGAAAAAAATTCAACTTTTAGTCATAAATTTTGAAATACTTTTCCAAAATGTACAATTGGAATCACACTAAGAATTATTCTCTCATTATAAAACAATAAATAAAAACCCACATCATTACAATTTTCACTAATTATTATTTTTTAATTCCTTACTTAATTTTCCTGATTTATAAAACTCATTGATGACATCATGGTCCCTTCTTTTTCACTTTTATTGTTGCCCACCTAAAATGTACTCCCCTTTCAAAGATTTTGATGAAGAGCAATTTTTAATTTTGCAAAATTTCACCACTTGCTTAAAAAGACACAGCTTTTTTTTTTTTGGGGGCAAATTTTCGCCCCTTAACAACAAAAAAGAAATCTAATGTAACTCGGACATATAATTTTGGTGAAAATGCACCAAAGTTCAAATTTTCTTCTGAAATTATCATATTTAGAAAATAGGGTTTCAGCAGGTTGACAAAATATAACATGATTCTTCAACTTTTCTACTTTTCTCTTTGACCTGTAACTACTAAATTCAGCTAATTCCTCTTGTGAATAATGATCCCTAGCATGTACATACATCACAAAATTGGAAAAAAAAAAAACCCCTGACAACATCATCCTTTTATTTATTTATTTAGTTTCAGATTTGAATTCTTTCTCCTTTTCTTCAACTTATTTTCTTTCATTTCTTTTTCTCATTGTTGCAAAGACCACCATTCTCCCATTATTTACTCAAAATCATAAGCAATAATGTCTAGAAGAATTCATTTTGCAAATCATTTGTAAACTTTTATTGTTAACCAGAACTAAGATAAAATCTGGCAATTAGTTACATTCCTGGTGACCTTCGTGCAATCGTATTTAACATTCTTGTGATGATAATAACATGTTCACATACTTCAGTACCTTTCTCAGTGCCACTTGTCATGCCATGTGCTGACATTGGCTTCTTCTTCCTCACATGGGCGTCACACCATGTGCTCACAGTGGCTTCGTCTTTCCTCACCATCGTCACTGAGAAGAAAAGCATCAGCTGCACAATGCTAAATGCTGCATAGACAGCAGGGAACATGCAAGGCAGCAGCTGTTAGTGTGTTTGTTAGGCAGCAGTCTTCCACTCATGTCTACCACCACTTTCAATGTCACACACCTCTTGCACTCTCAAATCTGAAGTACATACATCATAGATAAAAATAGCACTTGCAACAATGTGAACTGACTGTACATCTAATGTGTAAAAGTTGCCAGAGACCAGTGACACTTGTAAGACAGGACACCCCCAGAAACCCATTCACAGAGGCATTGTGAAGCTTGAAAGAAAGTACCCTCCAGAGACCCCCCTACCTCAGCATCATTACTCTTGCACAGCAAAAGGCTAGCTGGTAAATATATATGTATATTGAATGAGGAATTCACCTTGCACCCATCCTAATAGATCTACATGGAAGCAAATGCTTTATCTGTCGTCTAACCCGAACCCTCCTGTGTTTAAAAACCAATTTCACACAAGGCAGCAGAGAATTTGCTGGCTTGAAATGCTCAAAAACCTAAAGACCACTAATTATTCTCCTCCTCTTTCTTCGAGGTCCAAGACTGGGAAGTTCAGAGGATCCAGGTGCACTGCAAGAAGTAAGTGCTTCAAATCCCACAGAATCTGACATGGGCCAGAAGTTTGAAGAGTGGGCCTCATGAAGCTTTGCTTGACTTGCTTGTGACATGTTTGACTCTCTTACTAGGGCGAGCAGTAGCAGCTGCACTAGTGCAAGGAACCACCCATGGCAATGGCCAGCTGTGCGGTATTGCAGGCCCATAGGACACTGGTAAGAATGGTGGGGCAGGAACTCCAACGGCAGGGAGTCTGCAACAACAACCAATAAGGAAAAAAATTGTCAACTAGCATATACAATACAAGTAATTTGTGACCTTGACAACAAAAAAGCAGCCTATAAGCTTGGACAACAATGTCAAGAACATTATGCAGGCCAAACACAACATTAGAGCATCCCAAAAACACAGTGTGTCAGTATTTTGCAAAGACCAACATAATGCACACAACTGCAGTGGATTCAACCCAGATACAAATCATCCTCTGATAAATCACCCAATCTCAGAACAACAAAACACAATTGCAACATGATTTCATGGAGCAGGAGACACAAGGGACACTTACTGCTTTCAAGCACTGCAGGCTCTGCCACACCAGACTTAAAACTGTTGTCCTTAAACTTTGTCACTCGCACAAGCTCTTGTCGAAGCGCGGTATTTTCCATTGAGGATGCTGTCATTGCTCTCTGTAGTTGGGAGACATGATTCTCCATCATCCGGCACTTCAATTCAAGGCTTTTCACATACGACTTCTTCCTTGCCCTAGATTGGGATGCAGACTCCCTATTTCTGAGTAATCTGGAACAACATCACATTCAGTCATAGGCCAAAAAAAGTCTTTAGGCTAGTGAAAAGCGAAGACTGGATGCAAAAATAAGGTGTCCAACCAAACTACAAGAAATACCAAAACATAAGCTGGAACCAGCATGGCACTCCATCAGCAGAGTAGAAGGATAGAACATAAGAAGTCAGCAACATTGGTGTAGGAGCTTCAGACTTCCTCTCTATCCTTAACAGATGGAATGCAACATGCCTCCAGAAAGATGTAGCATTCCGCTCATCTTTTGGACCGTGTCCCTTGATTCTTCAACTTGCTGCAAGAACTCTTCTTCAACATGCTGCAAGAATAAGTACCTGATTTGGCGCTTAGGATCGCTATCTTCTTCGGGTGAGGATGTAGGTGTTCGGACGTTGCTTGAAGCGAGGGCAGCACCGCGGCCTTTGTCATGATCGCTCGCATCAGTCATCTCTACACCTGAACTCGAGCCAGCAGTCTTGGTATTGACCTCCACGGACTCAATGCCACCCGATTCCCCTTCACCCAGTGACTCGACGGCTGTCTCAAAAGCTCTGCTGCCGCTGCGCTTCCTGTCAGCCGAGATTCGTCGTTCAGAAACATCATCAAATTCGTTTCCGTTCGTTTCCTTGATCTCAGGCTTCTGCATGAGGCTGGGAACCAAAGTGATGCAGTCATCGAGGCACTGCTCTTCTTTTTCCTGCGCCTGAGAACCTCCAATCCCGGATCCGGGCAGCAACCACTCATCTAGCAAGCGATTTGCGCTTTCAGAAGTGGTCACAACTGTCTGTCCTGTAGCATCATCCTCATGAGCCATCATCGATCCAGCATCACAGAGGATTTGACTTTCATGACCCGGCTGCTCCTCGGCGTTGTTTTGTGGATAGCCAAGTAACATTCCTTCGCTACTACTATCGCAGTTCAAGAACAGGCCAGTCTCACCATGAAACACCAGATCTTCCAAACCCTCTAAGTAACTGCAGTCTGCTGTTGCTCCATCATCGACACCAGGAAGCGCATTAAGGCTCTCCAAAGCCTGCTCCCAAAAGCTTCTACTATCATCACCTCCAATTTCTTCTCCTTCTTCTTTTTCTTCTCCCCAGGAAAAATCCCCTGGACTAGCAGCGACGAGTGGCACGCCGTCCACCTCCATGGTACACAGAGAGCGTGCCAAAAACAATTCAGAGCATATTCATCAGCACCCAAAAAAGGCCTCACAAAACCTTGAACCAAATTTCAAAGGAGAACAAACGACGAAACACTAAATCATCAGCATGTCTTCAGCAGTGCAAGCAAGAAAATAAACCGAATTCACAGACGACAACGCTTTTCTCCCTCCATTCTCCAAGAGAGAAGAAAGAGGTAGTCGCAAGCGAGAGAGGAAGAGAACGGCGCAAGGACGCGGGCGCACGCGGCACGACGACACAAGAAGAAGCTTCACTACTGCCCGTTTCTTTCCACGCGCTTTCTTTCTCTTTACACTAAAGCGCACGCATTCCTCTACCACTGGAAGATCGTCTTTACATGATTTTTCTAGTACCTATTCGGTGGTAAAGTTAAGTCGCTCAAGAGGAAAACTCTTACGTAAAAGATAGTACAAAATGATACCTTGGATGGGTATCAACCAAGGTGATATCCAGGTAAATACCCCACTCGTTGGGTATCATTTTGTAAAGAATTGGCTAGGTAAAAATGATGTTCGCTTGAAAACTTTAAACAAGGGGTGTTGTCACACTGTGGCCTTGCCATTTACAATAAAAAGTATCTTAATGCAAAAGAAGAATTATGAAAATTCAAATATTTCACCATGCAAAATTATAATCCTCTAATAAATTCTCTAAAAGAAACCAAAATCCTTCAAGATATCATAACTCTATAACTAATCTCAAGTTTCAACACAAGCCAAAATAATCATCTTTCAAAAATCCTCATATAAAAATGGATCTACCTAGGGGTCAAAATCCCTTAAGCTACTATACTCTATAATGAATCTAAACACAATATCCTTGCCTTGGTAGGCAAGGCCAATAAATGAAGGTTGAGTAGGTTCCATCCATTGTGAAACCTAATTTTTTTCGGCCAGAATGACCCAGCCCCCATGACTCCACCAGTCCCCTTTGGGATGAACTTGAGTTCATCCCAATTATTAAATCTCTTGCATTGTAATTGCATTATAGAGCTAATCATTTATCATTGAAGTTGGGTCACCTTTTCTTTTTTTTTGTCCCCTTCACTTACTTCAAGGCTACCCATAAAAAAAATCTATTCGATTGCCCAAGCATTTCAAACCCCAACTACCTACTTGACTTTGCATCTACCTATTTCCACCCCACCAAAAACCCTAAACCTTGTTGCCACTCAAACCTTGTCATTGTAGTTTGTAGGAGGGGAGGAACATCGTTGTAGCTAGATCTTGAACGTAGTCAAAGGAGCAAAGGAGTTGTTAAGTCATAAGGAGTGATTAGGAACCAAGTGCTACTACAACATAGCAACTTAATATTGTTATAAAATCAAAGTGTAATCAAACGATGTTGCAAAATCAGAGTGTAAAAGCGGTGTTGAAGCGATGTTCTAAAAGATGTTGCGACAAAAACATTGCTAAAACACTATTGTAGAAGACGTTGCTCCAAAAGATAACCTATGCATTTGTGGCAAGTAAGTGTACATCAACCCTTTTCTTTTTTCTTTGTCTTTTTTTTAGTCTTCTCCCCTTGCAAAGAAAACTACAAATGCTTCACTAGGGCAAAGGATGACAACAAACGCAACGTTCATTGTTGTCTTCTAGTCTTCTTATGAAACTAGGGTAGAAGACAACAACAAACACACCTTGTCCTTATCTTCTTCTTTTTTCCTTGCATTGTGAAAAACTACAACTCATCATCTTCTAGTTATTTTTATTGAATTACACAAGACAATGACAAGCCTCTTAGCTCATTGTCGACTTTTACAACTCAAAAAACAAAAACCCAAAAGAAGACGACAAGCTTCTTGGCTTGTCAACATCTTTTGCAACCCAAGAAAAAAAACCTTGATGTTGGTATTTCATGGGTTACAGAAGATGACAACGAGCCAAGAAGTTCATCGCCATCTCTTTTTTTTTTTCCTCAGTTGTCAAAAATGACAACAAGCCGAAATCTCGACTCATCGTTGTCCTTGGTTGTTTTTCTTTAGTTATAGAAGATAACAATGAACCTCTTAACTCGTCTTTGTCTCTTAGTGTTTTTTCATCAGTTATAAAAAATGATGACAAGCTAGGATCATGACAAGCTAAGATCCTAGCTCCTCGTCGTCCTTGGTTGTTTTTCTTCAATTGCAAAAGACGACAACAAGCCTCTTAGTTCGTTGTCATCTTCTACATTTTTTTCTTCAATTGTAGAAGACAACAACAAACTAGGAGGCTCATCATGATCTCTTGGTTTTATTCCTTAGTTGCAAAAGACAACGACGAGTCGAAATCTCGGTCCGTCGTCGTCCTTGCTTGTTTTTGTTCAATTGCGAAAGATGATAACAAACCGGGAGGCTCATTATGATTTTTTGCATTTTTTTCTTTAGTTGTAAAAGACAATGACAAATCGAGAGGCTCGTTGTCATTTCTTGGTTTTTTTCCTCAAGTGTAAAAAACAACGACAAACTAGGATCTCGGCTCCTTATCGTCCTTGGTTATTTTGTTTCAATTGCAGAAGACGACAATGAGCTTCCCAGCTTGTTGTCATTTTCTGCATTTTTTTTTTAAATTGTAAAAAACAATGTTTGTTGGTTTTTTTCCTTAGGTGCAAAAGATGACAACGAACCAAGATCTTGGCTCGTTGTCATCCTTGGTTATCTTGTTTTAGTTGCAAAAAACAATAACAAGCTAAAAGGCTCGTTGTTGTTTTCTGCATTTTTTTCTTTTGCATATTTTTCATTGTTGTACAAAAAGGCACCACATGTCATGCCCAAGATTTAATGTAATTATTAATAAATTATAAATTATAAAAATTAATTTGAAATGAATCAATGTAAATAATTAGTCAATATAACCAAATAATTATAATAAAAATAAATTTAATAATATAACTTTATGATTTTTATATGAATTCAATTCGATTATAATAAAAATATAAATATAATAATTTAATTTTATAATTAGATTATATTAATTAATTTTAATCAAATATGAAACTTTTAAAGTATAGGGTTTTTAAACCTTTAAATATAATAAAAATATTTATTATTATTGATAGTAAGAACATTTAATTTTGTAATTCTTCTTGTTGCAATTTGTTTTTGTATTAAGAAGTTGCAGTAAGTTGGAAAAAATAAGTTATTATCCTTTTTTATATGTTGTTTGCAATTGTTTGTTTAAGGGAGCTTGATATTCTTCAACAATGGTGGTAATCGCCATTGTTGGCGAGATTCAAGTTTTTTTTCTTTTTTTTTTGGATTAATTATTGTTTAAGGATTTGAGTGTTTTTATTGTAGGATGGCATGTCCCTAGAAGAAACTTAAACACCAAGGAAAGGTGACTATTGATAATCAACAAATGAATGTTGCAACAAATGAAGAGGAAATTAAAATGGAACAAAGAATTATCATCTATACTCCTACTCTTGAAAGTAAACCTTAAACCCACTCTTATTTTTGAAAGTAAATTTGTTGTGATAGATGATATGTTTCACATGATAAGGTTTAAAAAGTGTAATGCAACACATTCTGAATAAAAAATCCCAATCCAAAGCTTAAACCCATCTTCATTCTCTATTTAAGAATGAAGATGGGGTATTTTTTTGCCAATTTTTCCAAGCAATATCCTCACTGTTTGAAAGGTTTAATTGCTAGCCTATTTGCAATGCCTTCCTTTTTTTTAATGTTTATTTGCTAGTTTGTAATACCTTCGTATTTTTAAAATTCTATTACTAGTCTATTTGCAATATTTTCATATTTTGTAGGGTTTTTTTGCTAGTCTATTAACAATACCTTCATACTTTGTAGGTTTTTATTGTTGGCTTGTTTGCGTTACTTTCATCATTTTTAAGGATTACCTACTAGTTTGATTTTGTTATTATAAGGGCTTCAATGGCTTCACATGAAAGTACTCAAGTAGAAGTACCACCAAATCATGTAATGGAAGATGTAGATTGGGTGCACAAAGGGTCAAGGTGGAAGTGTAAGATCAATGAATGCATCGACACTTATGTGGCTAAATGGTTACTTTGTTAGCATTTGGACAACAAACACGAGCTTCGCATGGAGGTAGGCAAATTTGGCCATCCTTTTACTCATGTTGGGGGACCAAGGCAAAAAAATCACCATGTTATGAATGCTCAAATTTTGAACAACCCACATGCAAAGCAAAAGTAGAATGAAAATAAAGCCCTTGATAGAATGAAAAAGAAAGCAAAATTAGAATGGGATGAATTCTAAGCCCAAATGCAAGAAATGGAATAGGTTAAGTAGCCTTTATTGGTACATTTAACCTCCGAAATCTTGTTGGGCATCATTGGGATTCTAGCACGAGGGGTGGGGTTCATCCCACAAAGTGCATGGGCGCACTTTGAGAAGGACGAAAACCTTTTTGAAATAATTTGGGCAAGCAAAGTTGTATATGCAAAGCCTTTGAAAGTTGCACGGGGTGCTCGAAATTGGACATTGGAGTCCAATAAAAGCAACCAAGCCAAAGAAATGGATGCAGTATCCAAATATCACAATTGCAATTATTCATGGGCGGTATATTTCCATACTTTTTATATAAAAAAAACATTATTTGCATTTTAATATGGGAATTTAATTTGTTTTTTTATTTTCTTATGTTAGGCTTCGAGGCACAACAAAGGAGGCTTTTTGTTGTAAATGCAATTCGACTTGTGCTTGAACATTTTCAACTATTTACTTATCACCATGCAGCAAAAGTTGTAAAAGTTGTAGCAAACTATCGCACGAATATGGGCATTCCTTCCAGTTCATCCTCCTCAGATGAATAATTATAGATATAACTTTTATGCACGTATGCACCATTTTTCTATCAAGTCATTATATATTAACTTAACATGATATTTTTTTGTCATCATCCTTTTTGTAATGTGGTTACTTGAACATTTTTTGTATCAATCCACTTGTTTTAATTTTGACTTTTAATTTGGGATTTGTAGATTTTGGGTTCATCTTATACCATGTTGCACACAATACCCCCATCCATTACAAATGGACTACATTTACTATAAACCAAATGAACAATACCTTCATTAATAAGGTTAGCACATTTTGTGGCCATGATAGAGCATTTAAGCAATACCTTCATTATCCTTATCATGAAATACTCGCATAATAACCTTAAGGAAAAATGTAATTTAATATTTTTATATAATTACATTGCCCATTTTCATGAACGAACCCCTTGGTGCATAAACCAGTTTGTCTACGCATGTATTACAAACTTTTGATCTACTTTTGTTAATGGTTGGGTTTTCCATAAAACGTTTCAAATTGCAATACTCGCATATCAACCAACTCATGTTCATGTTCCGTTACCCTAATATAAAATTTTGCCTAATAAATAAAGAGGACATTGGGATTAAGGAAATTAAGCCCACCTTTTTGTCATTAATTGTTTTAAAGTAACCTTTTTCTTGACATTTATAATATTTTCATGGAATATTTTTTAAGTGAATTTATGTATTCACATACACACATATATCTAACAAGGTTCCTATTTTTCTTTTCTTTTTCATTAAAGGAAAGGAAAATGAAAGTGACTCTATGGCAAAGGTATGAATGATAAAAAAACCTTCCCACTAGTTGGGGTCCCCCCCCTAGGTCTAAAACACAAGTTGATAGTCTATACACAATTTAGGGTTATGCAAAAATAATTCCAAAATTAGGTTTAACACTTAGTTCTAAAAAAATTGTTAAATTCCACCATTAAAGTTATGCAACCAATTCTTTTTGTGTTTATTTAATTTAAGGTCAATGTAGGGATTTTTTGTTACATACAAATGTTTTAACTCAACATTCTAAGGTTCATTGTATAGGTTTGCTTAATTTTTCAAATTTAAACCTATGCATCCATTAGGTTATAATGTCTACATGACGAAGGTTAAAATTTTCAATCGGCAATACCATACCTTATCGCCCTATGTCAAATCCCAAATTGCAATACTTAGGTAAATCTATGTTATGTAACCCCCCTTGATTTCATAATGCAAAAACTTGTTCCCTCATCATCTAAGGTCATGTAAGGTCATTTTGTTTACCAAATGCAATACATGCATCTAGTGTAAAAAAACAATAGGAAATATCCAAAAGGTACCTTTTTTTTAAAAAAAACCAATTATCAAAACTTTCATCTTTAGGTGTAAACATTAACTATGGGCATGTCTTAATTTTTCCAAACCCTAATTTTCATTACCTACATTGTTTACAATGAGTGTTAGGGTGATCATTAATGCAATTTTACTTTTGTTATTATAATGTAATACTACCAATCTACCATAATAAACTTATCATTATACCTACATAACTCTATATTGTGTACCCTCACCAAAAGCCCCATTTTGGTTAATGAATATTTATTATGCAAGTATTGTAAAAACTTAGTCCCTCATCATCTAGGGTTACTTAAGGGGATCTTGTCCACCAAATGCAATACCTACATTTAATGGACCGAACGTAATAAGAAATATCCAAATGATATTTATAACTAAAGCAAATCCATTAACACAAATCATCATTATAATGAAAAGGTAGGACAATACCCACATTAAGTGGTCAAATCCCCCTCTAGATTGAGTAGGGAATTTGTAATTCCTTCATTTAACATAACTAATACCCACAAACGATATGAAATTATATGTAATAATTGTATTAATGCCCATTAACCTTTAACTATCATATACCCTAAACCTTACAATACCTACATGTAATACCAATTAAATGGCACAAGAAACAAGATGGGTAAGCATTACATGTATATTGACTTGGTGATTATTATACAATTAACTTGTAGTACCCACCTTTATATGACATTTGAATGAAATATTCTTGTTTGGGAGTTTTAGAATATATGTGTTATATAACCTTAATAATGTAACTTTAACTTTCAAACCTTATATGTTCATTGATACAAAAATCAATGCATTAACACATCAATAATCTATTCTTTGACACAATTGTAATATGATGCACATTTTAATAATGGAAAATTAAAATGGGGGATAGGTACAAACAAGTTTGTGTTATTTTTTTTCCTCATGAACCCTCTTCTTATAGATATTTCCATGTTCTAACATTGTTTCATGTCAATCCTTCATTCGGTGCATTAAATTACCATGTCAAGATGCATGACTTCATTTGCATTGGAAAGGTGAATACCTTGTACATCTATTGTAATAACACACAATAATGATGTGGTGTGGTCTATGAGTTGAACCCCACTTTCTTTCATTTTGTTGATGATTTCTTGGATTATGTCACCCATTTGAGTAAGCGTTTTTTCCATGAGGGTGGATGAACTTGAAGGTTGGTTGTGATCCTTTTCTTTTTCCACATTGGGGGAGGTATTATCCGGTGTCATAAACTCGCACATATCAACAACCCATGGTTCTTCATATTGATTTTCATTAGCCTCTTCATCATTAAATTCATTGTCATAAATGTGCATATAAATAAGGTTCGCAAACATGGCGGCAAAACCTCCACGATCATATCCATACCATGTCCCACAAAATTGAATGATATTTTTTTTAGTGAAATCGATACATGTAGGAAGAACGGCAACTTGCTGTTTTCAACAAACATACTTAGTTAAAGGAAATGGGACCCTATATCTCCTATTCGGATGTTGTTAGCTTTGTACCATCCATGCATGGCCAATTTCGTTTGAATAATTTATCCCATGGGTGACATTGGTGTGAAGGATCAATGTGGTCTTCTCAACGTTCATTTTCACAATGCGTTCCACAACCTTATTTTTTATGAACTCATGTTTTTTCATTTAAATCATGTGCATGTAGTGTTTTGCAACCGTTTTTGTGAATTTCCACACTAACCAATTAATCTATTGACTTTAAAGCCCCTTTGTTTAAAAAAAACATCAACGTTTTAATGCCCCATGGTAAGACTCATTTGATGCTTGTGTCTTGGTTTGAATGTGGCACTCGTCAAAAACCCACCATCCACAAATTTACAACAAGATACAATGTGCATCCATAAATTGTCATGCATGTATTGCATTTCCTTCTACCATATACCGTATGGATTAGGGTCATAATGTGGGTATTTCATTTTTCCCCTACATATAATTTGCATTTTTAAATTGTCATGTAGGTATTCCATTTAGGGCTCCCACATATAGTGTGGATTAAGGTCATAATGTGAGTATTACATTTTGTCCCCACATATAATATGCATATATAAATTGTCATGTAGGTATTGGATTCAGGGCTCCCACATATAGTGTGGATTAGGGTTATAATGTGGGTATTGCACTTTACACCCACATATAGTGTGCATCTTTAAATTGTCATGCATGTATCACATTTAATGTTCCCACATATGGTGTGGATTAGGGTCATAATGTGGGTATTACACTTTACACCCACATATAATGTGCATCTTTAAATTTTCATGTAGGTATCACATTTAATGCTCCCACATATAGTGTGGATTAGGGTCTTAATGTGGGTATTACATTTTGCCCCCACATGGGATTACTAAGTCCATCATTGGTGTTTTTACTTTAATTCAAAAAATGAATATTTTGGGATATGCACAACATGGTGGAACAACAATAATGGATTGAAAATTAATTTATGTACCAACTTGAAAATAACAAGTCCAAAAGTACCAAATCCATGAATCGCCAAACAAATGTTGGGTGAAACTTTCAATGATTTTGTTTTTTCCCACAAGTCGTGCAAGTTTCAATTCTTTCATATGGTGTAGTGGGCATGTACATGACAGTGTGAAGGTCATCCAATATTGCACATTGCACCCTATTGTCTTTATTTTATCCATCGAACATAAGCGTCAAGCCTTTAAGACGTGCCATGCACAAAGGTAAATGGGCATTTAATCGTCGCCCCATACAATCCTAACCATGCATTAAATATTAATCTATTATCATTTCAGCTAATAACATTATTTACAATGGAAAATGTGGGATGAAAATTTTAAATGGTTGCATGTACATAAAAGTTCAAAAAAAAGTAGAATGAAAATAAAATTCACCACAATGCTTGTAACTCTTATGGAGCATCATCGACTATGAAACATGAAGATTTCCATTTATGGTTTTTCCTTAGAAGTTTTGTTTTCAAATGAGTTAACCATTCCACCAAATCATTGGATGTTTAGCCCCTTGGAATGATCCATGCCATTAGCATTCAGATGTGATGTGCATCAAACACCATCAATGTGAACAAGTGAAATTTCACGTCATTGGTGCCAAAGGTGGCATCCATTGAGATTGTTCCATTATCACTTAATGAAACCATGGCTTGCAATTGAGATGAGGTTTGTATCTTTATTATGAATGGAACATGAATCCCATTATCTTCACTTGCATTTTGAAAATAAAACACATCATCTAGATGATTAAATGACCATGTGTAAAGGGAAATGGCCGGATTTTTGTGTAAAGGCCAATTCCTTTTTTTGTGTTTGCGATCCAAGTAAACAATGTCTTGTTCCTAATGAAATCATCCCTTATCATCATTTCTTTTGCATTGATTCTAGTCCACCATATTGCCTTATGTTTGTCATATATTTGTTTGATGATGTAGCCTAAACCCAATTGAATCCAAATGTGGTCTTTGAGGGCTTGTGACATTCGTGGGGTAAAAAAAAATGGTCATGCAATGGAATCAAAATCATGTTTGCCATGCGCAAGCTCACCATTAATCCATGTATGAGGTCAATGGTAGAAGATTATCTCTGCCACCTTGGGTCATGTGTATAATCACCTATTTGAAAATTAAGTTAAACCTTGTTTAATGGATCGATGGTGGTTTTGGGTTTCCACGATTGTCTTCTAGTCCATACCCACATTCATACCTTAAAAAATGTGTAATTAATTTAGGACCTAAAGTTTGTTATAATATGAAATTAAAAATCAAGTTCCATATAATAAAAGTGAACAATAAAACATCATACCAAATATTATCGAGGTGGTTTTGGATTCTTGGCATTTTTACATTGTCTTGTGGGGGTACCCGTTTATAAATGTTCCATTCCATTAAGGAGTCTCCATGGCTTCATTCACCATTTAGAAATTTCAAAATTTGTGCATGTGGGATGTATGCACATTCAACTTCGGTAGTATATGTGCCCCTCCATGTCGAACATCCTTTTTCCACACTAAGTCCATGTTGTTAAAAAGTGAATTCCTTGGGTTTTGGATCTCAATATATTGAGATTTTGAAACATGGCCCATGTTTGAAATTATGCTTTAAGCTGATTATACAAGAAAAGACAAGAAATTAATGTTAATGTCCAAAACTTTATACTTACAATATGTTGAATTACATGTTATTATCATATTCAATACGAATGCAAATGTACATGTTCTAAATACTTGATTTGTATCCCTCATCTAAACCTTATACAATCATGCACATAATACCCTAAATGTTAAATATGGAAAACATATGATATTATTTATGGCCAAATTTTTAATTTTTAATTACAATATTTGCAAGTCTATTTTAAATCCATATTATTTATGGACAAATTAAATGTAATAACCACATGATAATTAATAAACTACATTATTTATGGAAAAAAAAATGCAATACTTGCATGACAATTTAAAGATGCATGCTATATATGGGGGAAAAATACAATACCCACATTCTGACCTTAATCCACATTATATGTGGGAGCCCTAAATGCGATATTTACATGACAATTTTAAAATGCACACTATATGTGGGGGTAAAATGTAATACCCACATTATGACCCTAATCCGTATTATATGTGGGAGCCCTAAATGCGATACCTGCATGACAATTTTAAAATGCACACTATATGTAGGGGCAAAGTGCAATACCCACATTATGACCATAATCCACACATATATGGGAGAGGGAACGTAATACTTGTATGATAATTTACGGATGTAAATTGTATGTGGGGCCAAAATGAAATACCCACATTATGAACCTAATCCACATTATATATGGGAGAGAGAAATGCAATACCTACACGACAGTTTTTAAATGCACATTGTATGTGGGTGGCAAAATGTAATATTAACATTATGACCTTAAATCCACACTGTTTATGGGAGGCCAAAATCTTAAATCCATATATCAAACATGGAACATTCTTAGTGGAATTTTATGACCGTATTAAAACCATCCAAGAATATTGATTTTTTAAAATTAAGAACAAAACAATAATATTTTTTTAAAAAAGTAAGTAAGAAAAAACATCATACCATTGATGTTAAAGGATGATATCACATTTAGAGGAGTTGTATATCGATAACAAAACACAACCTAAATAAATCAACATACATTTCATTAAACTTAAAACTTAAAACCCTAAATGATCCTAATGGTAAATGTTCTCAACCTAATGATTATATAAGCAAAACTATAAATGGAATACAAAAAAGATTTATAACAACAATGTTTTGAATTTTATAATTAATTAACTAAAAATATAATGGGTGGAAACATTAGCCTTAGAGTTTAAAACTAATTGCCCTAGAATATTTATATATAAACTTTTAAAAAATAATGGTAAATGTCATAATAATTAATAAATATATAAACATATAGCAATGCCATACAAAATAATCTTCTAGGAGTGAATGATGAATTAAAATTGAAACACAATGAAAAGAAAAAATAAATTAATGAAATAAAAGTTTATTCTCTTACCTTTAGTGTGGTCACTTCAACTTGAGGGCCCAACTTGAAACTTTCTTCATTCACCTTCAAAAAAAGATCAAATGAATTTTGTTGCAAATCTTTGTATGTGAAGATTTGGCCAAATTCCCCCCCCCAAAATCCAACCTAGGATTGATTTTGATTAATATTAAAAATTATGCAAATATTCATAAATGTTTGATGTTTTTTTAACTCTAAATTTATCAAGCCTATTCCTTAATTAAATTAACTACATCTTTCATTAAATGGTCCAAAGTGGAAGTAGAGGATCGCCGCTAAAAACAATTTTGCAATTGTAATACCCACATTTTACATTATAATTTTTGCAATCAAAGTCCTTAATTTGCAACTGCATAAGTAGAATTTTAATTAATAAGATATACATATTTTGCCAAGAAATAGAAATTTAGCCAAGAAAAAATATAAGTTAAGCCAAAAGATACAAGTTTAACCATATATATATATATATATATATATATATATATATATATATATATATATATATATATTTAAAAA
>Ga0116231_10009785_pt1 | contig 15870 bp, 17 predicted proteins | sample S1TSphgellanicum_2_FD_89695 | JGI IMG/M metagenome (GOLD analysis project Ga0116231, IMG submission 89695) | Host-associated microbial communities from peat moss isolated from Minnesota, USA - S1T2_Fd - Sphagnum magellanicum MG | ecosystem: Host-associated > Plants > Peat moss > Unclassified...
CAAATTGGACCCGGACACTTTTGTAGATCGGGCCTGAGTTTCATGCCCGGTTGAAGGTCAGTGTACTTTTTTTTCCTGTTTTCTGAAATCTCTTCCCCGATGTGACGAAACACGGGGTTCCAACGCCGTCTTTGCCTGACTTCACGGATAACTTTATTATGTGCCTAGCAGTTGGGCTGTTGCCCTTGTGCCCATGCACCCAAAAACATGGAATGTCCTCTCTATGGTGCATGCATCATGTAATGCTATTTCAATCTGAGCAAGCCTGGGAAGTTCTAACTATCTTATGGGAAATTATACAAGGTAGGTTTCTTTTGCACAAAGTGTGAGGTCTGAACAATGAACTCCTCTTTATCACATCTTTGGAATGAGACTGCAGTTACTAACCTGCCACACTCACAACATAGATTTCATCACAAATCAGACTTTTGGGTAGTTTGTTTCCTGGCAATGGCTCAAACTTGTCTGTTCTCCCAACTTGGTACTTGAGTTCAAAATTTGTTTCTCCCTGGAGGAGGGTATGATGAGCTTTGATCCCACACTTGTATATCTAAGATGCATGCTGAAGCTAGTGTGACTGGGAGCTCTTTCTTGGGGCCTGAAACAACATCCTAACTACTGGGGACACTAGTTTAATTTGGAGCTGAGTGTGAACCCACAAGCATAGCACTGTACAGTGCTCATCATTCATGTCATATTCAGGTATTGGCAGTTGTTGCAGGGGCTGCTCATCAGCAGCCCAATTGCCAGGTTGAATTGGTTCTCAATGGAGAACAGACAATCAGTATGTTTTTCAAAGTTGTAACATGTGATGGAAAACTTCTCAGACTTCAACAGCTTTCAGTTGAGGTTTCCGTATGTGGCGAATAGTGCTCCCATGCTCTGAAGGCCGAAAAGGAGAGTTCTTTCCAAATGGTTTGGGTAGGCCCAGATGCTCTGCAATGTATGCATTTGGCCTCTGCTCTGCTGTTGTATTTAGCCTGTTCACTTTGCCATCATGTTATACATGATTGTCATATGGGCTTCAAACATCATTTGCTGTAAATGGAAATTGGAACTTTGCAATCAGAAGGATGTTTTAGTACAACTATGATGTCTTTTGTTACAGTGTAGTGACCACACATTACTTCTGTTTAGAGGGTTTCAAGCTTCTGATTGGTCCTCCACTCATCTCTTACAATGCATAACCTCTCCCTCTTCTTTTTTTCTTGCATACATCATCCGAACAGAGAATGGTTATGGATTTTCATTGATGGAGGGGAGGGTTATATGTTTTTTTGTCCATCTACAAGGAGGTTATGAAACTATTCGTCCACCCACATGAGGGTTATGGGGTTGCTTTCAGACCTCTAAACAGAAGGTTATGCCTGGTAACCAGCTTGAGGACACTGCTTACCAGAAATAACTTCACCGTTCCAAAGCCTCAGTTATTTCCAGTAACCGGTGTCCTCTCACTGGTTACCCAGTCCTGAAGATTTTCTTGGTCTATGAATCTGTGGAAGTATACTGGGGCATATAGCTTAGTAGTCAATGTTTGCACAACAACACTGCAAAGTGGTTTTCTTTGCAGTGTCTGATAGGAAACAGAGCAGCATTCTAGAAGTGCAACAAATTTAATGAACAAAAACATGTAAATGAAAGGGAAACAGCACCTTAGCTTCTTGTTGCCTTGAGCCACTTCTCCTTCCACTTGTTGCAAAACATCACGAAGAGAATTTGTTTTGTGAATCAAAGCAAATTGTCTCAAAAGGCTATTCCAAGCTCTCTCTGAATCGTCTGTTGGTGGCTGTACAACATAATTGCAATAAAACCAAATGCATGGATGAGCACATTGTGCCACAAATGATCAGTAAGACCTTTTCGCCTTAGCTGGTCCCCCAAAGGAAACATGATGTCAGCCTAAGGAAATTTAGTCTCAAATACACCTAGAACTACACACATTGCTTGCACTCACCTCTGCACCCTTGAAACTAAGGCCTAGGATGCAAAGAGGATGTTGACAGAATTACATTTAGGAACCCCAAAATTTCAGAAATTTACCTCTCCATTTTCAAGGCAAATAGAGGCATTGTCAAGGTTCAACTGAGCACTTTCCCTTTCTTGTTTCATACTAATTGCAGTTGCCTGCCATGGTACAAATTCTCACAGATGTGCATCAGTGTCTTTAGATCCCAGATGCCCATACTACTTTTTTCACAGGGACATAGATAGGTGTAAGCCTTACTATTAAGAGCAGGGTTTTAGTGAAGAGTATTTAGCATGATGATTACTTTGTCTTGTTATCTGAACATCAACTTTGTTCCCTGCCTTGGCTGGAAATTCATGAGATCACCCTGTTGATATTAAACCTACTGATTCTATCATGTGTTCTGATAAATTTGACACAGACTTTTTGTTAGCTGGAACCTCTAATTTTTCGAAGGCACTTTTCTTACTTGAACAAGTGAAAGTTCAGAAACTGTGGCCATAATTTGACGCGTGACCATACTCATTTGACGAATGTAGAAATTCATTTGTTTGCCAACTCTAATGCTCTCAGGCCGTGCAATGGCAGCCTTCCTCATCAAATCCTCTGCCAGTGTCGTCACCTGAACAGATAAACTTGAAGTTACACCTTCATTTGAAACACAGATGAACCATACAAAAGAAAAGGTAAAGTATAATACAATTTTATTGAGCTAAAGAATTAAATCTTGTAACTGATCACAGTACTTCCACATAGACCCTATACTGGCTGAATTTGTTTCGGGTCCTGCACATGTAGAGGCAGAAGAATGGGAATGAAGAAATGTCAAAAAGGTGCCCAGTTTTGGATTTTAAAAAACTATCTCTTGCTGAATATGTAAGAAAATTTTGTGAGGCTGGATTGACCAAGAGCTGGGAATTAGACCTCCTCAAGAATGAGGTCTTTCTCAAATGCTTGGTCTTCCTTGGCAGATAAAAACTCTTCAATGGCAACAGCTTTTCCCGTAAGCTCCTGGGTGGTGTTGTCCCGGCCAGGAAGCACACGCCACCTATCCAAATTGCTGGGCTTCTCCATCAGGTCTGACAATTGGGACACATCCTGACACGCTTTCTCCATCTTTCATCCCCATCAACAAATTCCTCCATCGCCATCTCAGTTATTATACACTTCACATCTGATACCTTGTCTGACCTTATGTGTTATTGGAAATGAATTATGTATGAAATTGTAAAGAGATCTCCATGACAACAAATTGAAGGTACTGAAAATGAGCACAGTCATAACCTTATGAGAGTTGCTCACAATGTGTCAGACCATCACCTTCATCATGAATAGCAGTGATGAGCTTCCATGATACCCACTGATTTCATCAACTCCAGATGGGTGGGCATAAATTAGTATATAATAATCTGCCCAGGAATTTCAATCTATGAAGAACTCAGCTTTGATATATTTACTCCTGAGATATTCTCTTTTCAACCTCAAGCTCTGGTATAATCATTTTTGATGATCAGAATTCAACGATTGGCTAGCCCAATTCAGGTTTGTTCATATGGCTGAGGCTTGCCATCTAGAGGGACATTGATTCAAGAATTTTCAATACATGGTAGCAAGTCTGAAATACTTTTTCATTCTAGTCATAATTATCTTCGCATAGAGGGGTCAGTGGGCTGTTTGGTGCTGCATAACCAAAATGCTGGATTCCCTCATTGCCCAAATTTGTTTGGACATTGAGCAGTTCCAGAAGGCTAGAGATTTCTTGTTCCAATTTTCAGGCCCAGTTCAGGCAATTAGTAATAATGCCCAAACCGACACACACTCATGTAGCTTTTGACCCAGTAACATTTGGATAAGAAGACCAAAAGCACTAATGCAGTGGAATCCAAACACAGTGATAATGGTGACACATTCTTCTTTCATTGAGAAAAAACTGAGATAGCAGTCTTTGAAGTTACAGACATTATATATTCGACCTACAAATGAAAGAGCCCTGGTTTCATTTGAGACAATGTGGTAGAGACAGTTGTGGGGTGCTGCTGAGACAGGATGAATGAAAGAGAAGCAGTACCTGTTCTTTCAGGCTAGCCAACTCCATGTAGACAGATTCAGGGTTAGGGGTGCTCTTGTGTTGGGTCACAATGGATGTGTGTGTCAAATTGCATGCCCGCTTCAGATATGCAATCTCATCCATTCGCTTGGCAATCTCCACCTCTGAATGTCTTGATAACTCCACCTGCACCAAACCGCATCATATGAAGATGATGCCAAAGTGGCTGATCAAAGTGACTGCATGTCCTTTCACGCTCAAGGACAGTGGTCACAAATCTCTCTAGAAAACCAGGAATCTGCTAATTCCTTACATTCTTGATGATGCAAGACTCCAATGGATGATGGAAGGTGCAGGTTTGGACATGCTTCTGGAAGCATTGAATTCAAATGACACCAATTTCTTCATCTAACATGATATTGTAGTGTATGGAAGAAATATACGGCTGCTGTAGCATTCTCCAAGTTTAGGTTTGAACTTTCAACCCTTAACAGCTTGCATGGTAGCCATGAATCCTAGCTTATAAGCTACCACCAATTAGATAAGTATGAGGCACACAAGAAATTATTAAGGATTGACTTCAAATTACCAGCATAATAAACATATGACAATCATAGGAAACTTTCGGTACTCTAAGGTGTCACCTGGACATTGCTCTTCTCATAAAGAATGCAGAGCTCATCATTGCGGTCGATAAGAGAGATGCCAACTTGGTTTCGGTCCTTCACCAACAGGCCATATGTCTTGTGTGCCTTCACCATGTCTTTCTCTGTTTTCTTGATGATGTTTTCCAGGTTTATCACTTCCAACTCATATTCCTCTGCTACTAGCTGTCACATACAGTGTCTTGTCACAGCTATACTGCCTTCTACTCAAATATTGACAACTTTTAGCTACCATAACCTGTTGCTAAAACCATCCCCAAAGCCTCTGGCTGCTCCTACAATTTGCCAATACTTTTGGATGACTGATTGACCTAGTGGCAACATTGCATGCAAGCTGATGACTTTGGGAAGATAGGATGACTAGTGCACATAGTCGTTTTTTGCACAGAACAAACAACAGTTGCCATGAGCCCTGAGCAATAATTGGCTAGACACCAAGTGAACATGAGCTTGTTTGATGATATGGTTGAGCTTGGTCCAATTAAAAGGTGGAATCTAAACCTTTTTGTCTTTGACCACAGAGGCACATTTTGTGATCTCATCTCGTAAAGCAGTGCGAGCTTTCACACTGAGAGCATAGTCAACATGCATCTTATTCAGCACCTTCACCTTGTATAAAACCTCTCCCTGGAGCTGCTCCACTTCTGTATTTAAGGTCCTCAACTTGTCCTTCATTTCTGCAATTGTGAGTGCACTTGCCTGCACACCCCATACAAGATAGCAGATGCTATCTCAATTCAAATTCACATCAAGCTGGCCAATGTTCTGGAAACTTTCGAGGTCATTTGGTGGAAGAATCATTCACTTAATGAACTATTTTTTCTCTGTAAGTTCATTGAATTGGCTGTTGGATCTGCTCCTACGAGTAAGTTGACCATAAATATGCAAGTATGAATTTAATTCAAGTGTGAATTTGGGCAATGAATGTGGCTTGCCAAAAATTTGACCTTTGATTGGACAACTAATCTATCTAAAAGTCTGTTATCTGCAAATTGTTGACTTGTACATAACCACAAGGCCTTAATATGTGCTTGCCTTGGTTTCTTGTTTTTCAGTGCCTCACAAAGCTTTTTACTATGTCAATATCCAAGCAGAAAGAAACATTGTTTTAACAATTTGCAAAGGAAACACAAGGAAGGATTGTGCAGCACACCTCCATGATGCGAGCATATTTGTTCCGTTGGCCACGGACCAAGTTGTACAGAACTATGAACTCATTGTACTCCTTCTCAAGTTCAATCAATCTTTTTTGAAAGTTTTTGACAAAGTTAACCTGGAGCTCTGCATTGTTCTTGACTTCTCTCCACTGTGCCTGCTGTTGTCACCCAGCATAACCTTGTAACCTAATCAGCTTACTCTCATCTTGAAGAGATAAATTAGGAAAAGTGTTTTGATCACAAATGGCCCTGTCCCCGCAAATTGTCATTCTTTCTGCTCAAAGTTGATCACAACTACAGAATGTTTATAATGCTCCAAGTTAGACAGATCTTTCGTACTCAAATTACAACACATGTTATCAAATCTGATGCCACAGTTGGCACATATTGAAGATCGTAGTGAACATATATCTATCAAATAAATCTTCTTTGTGGTTCAGTTTATCAATCTCTGATCTTAGAATTTTGAGGAAAAGATTTTCTCAAAAGAAATAAGCAAAGAATGACAGAGTTTGGCACATTTACTTTCTTAGCTGCAGCCTGGACCAACCGTGCATGCACATTGCTCAGCTCATTGACATGCTGTGATTGCTTCCATTCTATGTCAATACACACCACCACATGTTTCTCTAGCATTGCCACCTGCACAAACCCCCCAAGATAATCAATCTGGTAGCAATTCTGAAAAGAGCTTGAGACCTCTGTTTCTCTCTCTATGACTGCAACTGTGCCCAGATCTCCTATGCCACAGCAACCACAAGGTAGTCATTGCACACATGTAACAATGAATCATGTTACATGCATTATTTTTTTGTTTAGTAAAGCAACTTCTGCATCTATGTGACTTTACGTCCCCCAAAACCCGCTTTTCTCTTCTTACAATGTTCCTGAAAGTCTCCTAATACCTCAGAGTGTCACACAATTTGGTAGTTAGTTAGTTCAAACATTCTAACTCTCGACCTTTAGCCTTCAGCCATAATGTGTCTGAGAGGTAGATTGAATGGTTCTCAAGGTAAGAAGCAAGGCTCTAAAATAAATGGCTAGGAGTTAGAGTCTATTTTATGCTACACAAAATAATCATTTGCTTATGCTTTTATGATGAATTCAGTGTTATCAAATTGTATGAAGAAGCACAGTTTTGATGAAACCTATTTACATATCTATATTATATAATTTACATATAAAATTTGGAAAAAAGAGTCAAAAATAACATAAAATACTATATTTCTGTTTTTTCAACTTTTTTTTCATCCTTGCTTAATTGTATAAATATAATTGGGTCAAAAAAACATGTAATATTTATAATTACATTATTACAAAAAAACATTATTGCATATATCTATGGTCAATTCATTACTTAACTCTCATTAGTTGAACATGTTGAATGCAGTTTGACAATTTATTATAGCTAGTGGCATCCATAATATTTGGAAAAGCAACATTTCATAAAACCGCAAACTAAGGTGTGGGTTACTTGGAGTAAGAATGAACCTGAAAAGAAGCAAAGTGAGGAAGGTTGTGAATCAAATATCCATTGTAAGGTGGAGTCTGACTCCATGTTTACTAAATAAGAAGACAAAGACTGTTATATAACTTACGGTGCTACAATTGTATTATGCACCCTTATTATAGTGTGCTATACATTGCATGAAGTAAGAAGCAACAGGTGGGTTGGTTGGTGCTCTTGGGATGATGAAACCTTGCGGTGGGTTTCAAGTTGCATTCTAGCCACCTCCTTGCTCAAGTTTTCCACCACTGTAAAATTGTTCATGAGTATATCAATGTCTTTCCTTATGTCCTCCAAACCATCCTTTCTCTTCTTTGTCACCAACTCTGCAAGAGATAGCTGCATGTTTTGGCACAACAGAGTGCAGCATTTGGTGCAAATTCAGCTTACCTTTTCTCTTTGTTTGTTCATCAAGAGTTTGTGTGAGATGGAAAGAACAAAACCGTGAATTAGAAAACTTGCCTATGCAGTTCAAGGGAAAGCTCTTAGAGCTCATGAAATTTTATGGGTGATCTCTATCAAGCCATATGAAGCCCTCGTTGCAAGAAGCAAAATAATAAAATGTTGTTTGTTTTGCAAATAACATTCAACCCTTTCAATGCAAGTGTGTGCAAGAGAATACCTCACGTTGAGTTTTTTCTTTCTCTTGCACAAAGACGGGCATCTGGGCCTGCATTTTGATGACTAGAATCTCTTGTTCCCGTTCTTGCATTGTAGCCCTATCCCTCTCCTTCAACCTGTTGGTAAGGATGTCAACCTCATGCTTCAGATCTGATTGTTTGATGATCATTTGCATGTCCAATTGCACCTGTTCCCCCACATCTGAACCTCACAGGTGCTCCTAGAGCCCAGAGAATGGAACTTACAATAAGATGAGCATGTTTTCACAGTGAAGCTAGAAATGAAGAAAGGGAGGAAAAGGTACCCTGTCACCAAGGACCTCCTCTATTTCAAGATTTGCTGCATCTAGCTCCTTCTGTATCTCGGCTTCAAACTGTTCCTGCAAAAGCCCATCCATTTGAGGAGTGCAGCTCCAAGAATGTTTTTATGGCTGTGAATGGAGAATAATGATGAAGCTGTAGTTTAATTCTTCCCAAATGTGTGGTCATAGAGTTTATCATTCATGTTTACTTTCTCCTCTGCACCAAGTCTCCATTTTTCCATGTTGGCAACTGATTTGACATGCTCCTCTGTTTTCTCTTTGGTTGTGTTGTACAAACTCTGAACTGCTGCCTCCACCTCTTTCACCTGTATTACGGATTACAGAAAACCAACCAGTTTACAGTTTCTGGGACATCACCATTACTTGTTACTTGCTCATTCATGTTGCCAAAAGCAGTGACTTTGGTCCTTGGAGATGTCAAACTCTATTCAGGAGCAGTGAAGCAGAGAAATGCTTTGTGGAATGCGTCACCTTTGTTGCCCACTTTCCATCCTGGTTTTGCAGAGCTTGCAATGCATTGGTCATGATATCACACTGCAGGAATGCACAACTACAATTGATTAGCCTCAAAACCTTGAAAGCCCTTCACCATCACTCATACATTGGAGTGGAAAAATAGAGATTGAGTTTGAGATTAATCTCTGAAGCAAAATAGCACCTCCCACTCCCCCAATCACAGTTTGTCTCTAACACCTGTTTGCGGTATTTTTCGGGGATCCCATCCAAGTTTTCCAGTTTATCTAAAACCTGGATCTTCTGCTGCTTTAAAGCTTTGCATTCCATTGAATAATGTTCATACTTCTCATTCACCTCCTGGATCTGCATAGAATATATGTATGCTCCTATCATTCTCTGCTAGTAAATTCAACCATGCTTGAGTCCTTAGAAATTGCAATTTTTTATCATGTTCGCTACACACATGTTGATGGAAGGAGCCAAGTGTAAGGAATGATGTCTTGGGTTGCTCAAGATTTACATGAGTAAGCGCACCTCCTTGCTTGCCACCTCTATCTTCACAAGCTCTTCTGCCATTGTTGCTTGTGCATTCTTGATTTCAATCTTCAAAAATAAAAAACACCGTTCAGTGTTTCAAGATTGAGGATTTGAATCTTATCCTTGTTGTGGACTCTGCATGCACACTGCAGATCATCAGATTCATGCAGGCAATTCTTTTCTCACATGATTATTGCTTCCCAATGCTTTAAATCTATACAATAAACACACCAACTTACTTTCATGCGGGCAACCAGGGGAGCAATACCCTCGAAATGTTCTTTATCAATTTCTTCAATCTTTCTCTTATACTCATCCCGTAGTCTGATCAATTCAGCAGATTCCAACAGAAGGTTTTGCTCCCTCTCCCTGTAGCATCATACCACAGCAAGCATCTGTCTGTCTCTGTGTTACCTTAGAGAGCTCTTCTCACGGGCTAAAAACTGCAAGAACCCAGAGAAAAACAAGCAAAAGCCACCTGAATTTGTTACCTTGCAAGAGATGCTTCACTCTCAGCTTGTTCAGCATCCTCCTTCACCAACTCCAGAGCTTCTTCATCTGTAGCTGCCTCCTTCACAAGCCTCTGGAGCTCTTCCTTATCATTCTGCACACAAAGAACTTTTCCCCTGTTGCTAGGTAACTGGATTTATAAGATCCCTACTGAACCCAGTATGCAAAGAAATTTGTGGAGAAGGTGACAATCAACATAATACATTGCTGGTCAAATTCATCATCAGCCAATCTATAGCTGGAACAGTAGCGGTATATGATTCACCTTGAGTCGATCAGCCAACTCCAGAGTTTCATTGTGGAGTCGCCTCTCAGACATAAGCTTACTGGCAAGGGTTGCACGTAGATCCTCAAATCTGAATCAAGCAAAGAAAAAAGACTTATCAAAGTTGAAGACTCTACACCAGTCTGGAATGGACACAGAAAAACACAAAAACTGGTGAGCAAGGCCAGAGCAGAGAGGATTTCTTGAATATTCTTATTTGGGCTACATTGTTTTCTCCTTATCTTGGTGATTAAGATCTCCAGTGTTTGTGCAGTAGAGGATGATTGATTTGGGGGGAAGATTTTGTTGTCCAGTACTTTTGTTTGATGATTTCAGCTCTGTCTGCCTTGAGCTGGTTTTGTTGCACAAGTTGCAGCAATCCATTGACAGCTTCAATCTTCTTGACATCTAGCTTCACATAATGTGCTGGGTCTTCAATTTCTTTGTCTGACATATCTTCTGAGTCCTGCCAGTCAAAAAAAAATCATGTGTGTGCATTGTAATATGGCAATTTATTGTTCTTGTTGTTGTCTGATATCTAGAGTTCTTTGGCTGCTGATGAATTCATGGAGTAACAAAAATAGAGTCAAAGACTACAATTTGCCAGAGCATTTTGAATTTGGGCATCAAGATTGCTTTGCTACAAACTATTCTATTCGAAACTCAAACGGAAAGAATCAAGGAGGATGGATTACCAACAATGTTTTCTCAGCTCCCTTGCTGCAAGTTCGTTCTCTTCGTTCTTCTTGGTGGACAACAATTTTTTTCCTGTTCCTTTGCTCTCACAGTACTGTTTGGCTAAACTTGCTGTTTGCTGCCACTATATTGGACTCCTTCTGAGCTCAGTTTAAAAAAAATAATCAAGCAAAGCAGCAGAGGTAGTGATGGATGATGGGTCTTCCACCACAAAACTTTCAAGTCCTGAATTCTTCACCCTTTAGAGAAAGAAAGAGACAGATATATATGCATCCTGGCTTGATAATAATTGCAAGAAACACTGTAAATGTGTATACCGAAAGCTTGAAGGATTCTGGAGAGTGGCACAAAGAAGAAGAAGAAGAAGAGTTTACCAGTGAGACAGAGAGCCGAATAGACACAGACCTCATGGGATTCAGCTGGAACCTAACTTCCAACTGCAACTGCTTCCCACACATGGCTACAATCTACAGGATGATCTTCTGGGCAATAGTTCCAAAACGCTTCAGATTCAGTTATTTAATGAGCAGGTTGTTAATCTCCACAAAACATAAACAGAAACACCTCCTGTGCCCGCCATGCCACCATGCAGCAGCATGGTCATGACCTCTCATTTAGCAACGCCAAAACGGAAAATCAATTTTTTCCTGTTTTGTTTTCCTGCCGAATGTTGGAAGCCCCAAGTGTAAAGCTGCAATAACACCTCGTGTTAGCAGCTAATCCGCTAACATGGGCTTAATTAACACCCGACTTCCCATTAAACCCTAACATTAACCCCAACACGAACTTTTTAAAGTCCAATGTTTTTTCTTCATCCATTGGCAGCAAGAAACTGAGAAAGGATTGAACTTTGGACCTTTGGGTTGTAAGGGCAGATTTTAATCATTGCATCATGTGTTTTTAAAAAAAAAAACTTTTGTGTAATAAAGATACTTCCAACATCAATCATTGTGCGAGTATAATTTGAATTTTTTTTTCATGTTAGGTGTTTTTGAGGACTTCATGAATGATTTCCTATTTTTAAGTGTAGGGTAATGCCTTGCAAACCAAGGGTGGCACCGAAGGTGCAAGGTGTATTGCACTCCTGGCAAGGCATTACACAATGTACTAAACAAAGGGACGCTTGATTTTTTTGAAGGGGGAGTGAAGGGTACGAGGGGTCCTCTCACTGGACGGACTACATTTCAAAAACTGAAACACGCTCTATACAGTGGGAACTTTGAACTTGTCAAGATGGGTAAAAGCCTTTATCGGTCATATTTGTATTGGGCACACAGTTTTCTGAAAATGGAATATTCTGTCCTAAATTTTCTTTTTGGAAAACAATATGGCCTACAAGGGACAGAAATTTGTTTTTCTTTGGGAAGGGTATAAACACATTTATGCCTACTGGACACAGTTTTAAGAGTTCTTGAAACAATGTTGCCAGTTAACTTTAAACCTGCCTAGGGATGCTTGTCACCATTGCTCCAGCAGGAAATTGGGAAAAAAAAAAAAAAAAACAACATTGGCCATTACTCCCAAATGAACTGTTGGTTACACAAATAAGCAAGGTGGAGTTTTTTTGAGGGTTAAATATATATATATATATATATATTTTTTTGGGGGACATTTTGTCAATATTATTGAACATCCCAAGAGGGATTTAGTACTGAAATGGGACAAGTTTCTACAACCTGTCTAAACAGTTTAAAAAAAAATGTTTATAAAAAAAATTGCTACCAAACTAAAATCTGAGTTGAAAAGTGACAACGAAATTTCTTTTTGAAATTTGGCAAAATTTTCCTCAAAAACCAGGGAATAGGTATGTGACAGAAATATAATTATTTTCCTCATTTGTGTAAAATTTCGCACACAAAACATAAAAGGTGAAGGGGACATGCTTTAGCGAGGTACGTATAAGAAGAAATGGACTACGAATGGAAATACAGAATGTATACATACCTAACCATTTGGTAGGTAGGTAGGTAGGTAGGTAGGTTGCAGTGGTGGTGGTGTATAGCTCATTTTAGGGTTTTGCCACAGCGCTTGTTCCAGAGAAGGGCGGACGGAGAGAGGGAGAGAGCGCGGTGCAAGGGAGAGATCGCTTGCAGAGAGAGACGGACACAGAGAGTCTTGTGCTTTTGAGACAGAGACAGAGACGTAGAGAGAGGGGGAGGAGCAAGGATGAGCGTTATGGAGGAGGATTTGAAAGTGCCGGTGGAGCGAAGCAAGAGAGGTGGGGCTGATTATGAGGCGCTTGACAGGGATATCGAGAAGCAGCGATTAGTGGCCTTGGAGGTATGTGCCAAACCCTGTGGAAGTGGAGCATCTTTGCTATTCCGTTCTCCTTTCTCAGAACGTAAAATCTGTGAGTGTGTTTTTTTTCCAGTGGAGTTGTGGGCTTCTAGGGTTTCTATATGAGCGCTGGTGGATTTGTTATCCCGTGAGGTGAGGCCATTGGAAATCGGCTTTAGGTTATCGAGTGATTGAAAGAAGTTTGATGACTAGATCGTTTGAAACTGGTTTGTAGTCTTGAGTCGGAATAGGGTCGGAATAGGTGGCTATGCAAGCATTGCGGGCTACACCATGTATGTGTCCCAGGTACTGGGTGGATTGCTAAGTTTGGGGATTGGGAATCTCGGATCAGGGAAAGAAGTTGGATGTGGCAATTGAAGCGTTGTTGAATTTGGAGAAGCAAATGCGACTTGCAGCTGATATTACTGGGACCAGGAAGGTGGTGATTGCCATCATGCAGTTGTGTTATGAAGCACGTGCCTGGAAGACTCTCATTGAACAGATTCTAGTTCTCTCAAAGCGTCGATCTCAACTCAAACAAGTGATTTTCTAATCCCTGTTTTCTTACATTGAAGAGGGTTTAAACAGAGAGCAAGTACTGTTGAAATTTTTTTTGAGCGTCGAGAATGGAGAACGTTTACTTGCTGGACTCCAATAGATCGGATCTATGTGTTAGTCAGCATGAAGCCAGTAGCTGAGTGATTAGGGTTGATGGCCACCTTGAACTAGTCATCTGAAGGGTTCCAAGTCCTCATGGGAAAATTTTGACCGCTATGTGTTACCAATTCTGGTCACTAGACACTATATATATGTCAAAGGACAGTAGTGCCACTCAATCAGTTTGTCAGCAGACACATCAACACTATTGTTCTACAGAAGAAAGTAAGGAAACCCAGCATACATGTACCTGAAACCAAAGCTATGCCATATGAGTATGCACATTGGCTTCTTCCATTGCTGATGTCCTTTCATTTTCTGGCCAAGTGTGAGCTGTCATGTGGCCTCCTGTTCATTTTCTATCCAGTTTGATATTTTATTGTGGCATGGACTTGTCTATGGGGTGTTTCCAGGCAGTATCAGCAATGGTGCAGCAGGCCATGCAGTACATTGATGACACTCCAGACCTTGATACACGGATTGAGCTCATTGAGACGCTCAACAATGTTTCAGCTGGCAAGGTGGGTGTTCTGGATTCAAGGTGACATTGAACTGGATTGTGTATCCCTGTTGGTTTTGAAACCGGGCCCTCAATTAATTGTCAACCAGAAATGTGCAGATTTCAAAGCTTTGTAGTTTATTTGAAGACACTCTATATGTTTCTGGGTGGCAGATTTATGTTGAGATAGAGAGAGCACGTCTGATCAGGAAGCTGGCAAAGATCAAGGAAGAACAAGGCCAGGTTGCTGAAGCAGCTGAACTCATGCAAGAAGTTGCAGTACGTGCTGTGACTTACTACTTTTACCTTCCTAATTTTTAATCTCTGTGAGTGTCATGAGTGGAGCATTGAGAAATCAGTACTTAATCTTGTTTGCCTTCTACAGGATGTCCTGAGAGACAGGATGAGGGCAGAATGGATGTAGACTTCTGTTACCTTCTGGTTTGATATGCTTCTGGAAATGTGACAGAAACCCATGACACAGATTTTTGTATGATTGTTTGTGCTAAGTTTCAAACTGATTATTATAAACTCACCTATATCCTCTGTTAGGAACTGATGAAGTTACGTGGGTAGTAATGTCATTTAGTTACTGATATTCATGATATAGGTGATGGTCTGATACCTTGCGAGTGGTACAAGGTTATGACTATACTTATTCTTGTTGTGTTATTGGGGTTGGGCTGGGACTGATGTGACATTTATTTGATTACCTTAGAATGCTTTCGGTGGAGTCTCTCTCTGAATCATAATGATTTTGAAAATTTCTCTGCCATACCACCTACCAATGCTGGGCTTGGCCATCAGAGATTCAGAGTTGTTGCTTGTTCATTTCTGTTTGTGGATATGAATTTGTGCATGTGTGCTGATTCCCTTATTATCTGGGGGTGGGGGGAGTTTGCAGGTTGAGACTTTTGGTGCCATGGCAAAGACAGAGAAGATTGCCTTCATTCTTGAACAGGTACATCTTGTACCCTCCAGGGTTGCCATCATTTATCTTTCCAAAAGGTTTGCTGCACATACTCAATCACACCAGCTGGGAGGCAGAAAGATTGATGGACTCCAGTGATCTGGGAAGCTATGCTGTAATCTTGTTTCATGTTCTTTTTTCTTAGGGTAGATCCAGACTCAAAGCTGGTGGTAGAAACAGGCTGGAATGCCCTTGTGTTGTTTGTAAGTACATACCTCTCAGGGAGACAACAGATCTATCTTCAAGGCCTGTCATGAGTGGGAGTGTTGGTGATGTATGATTGTTAACAGGTATCATGGTCATGTTATTTCTGCTAACCTTAACATCCTTTCAAGGCCCAGCCTAATTGAACTCTTTTCTAGAGGCACTAAGTTCAGAAGTGGCTTCTTGTCTATGTTGTCTATTGAAGAAGCCATTGATAAAGGTCTTAAGAAGTTTGTCAACAAGCAAGAAGAGCTTCTAGGAGTTCAAGGGATATTAAGTGAGTGGAAAGCCAAAATTCTTTTGTTTGTTCAGAAGAGGACTCGTTTTGTGGTTCAAACCTCTTCTGATTCTTCTTTGTCTGTTCCCTTAGGAGATCTGGATCACCTAAAGATTCTCCAATGGTCCTTCATCATTACTTACATGGATAAATGTTGTAACAACTTTGTGTTTGTTTGTAAAAAGTTTTATGTTTCTTCTGTTTTCTCTGAGCTTAATTCTCCTGTTGGTGCATATG
>Ga0116231_10009787_pt1 | contig 15869 bp, 16 predicted proteins | sample S1TSphgellanicum_2_FD_89695 | JGI IMG/M metagenome (GOLD analysis project Ga0116231, IMG submission 89695) | Host-associated microbial communities from peat moss isolated from Minnesota, USA - S1T2_Fd - Sphagnum magellanicum MG | ecosystem: Host-associated > Plants > Peat moss > Unclassified...
TAAAAGGGGGAGGAGTGGTGGGGGGGGGGGGTGGAAGGAGCAGCTTCGGTTTAAACCCATATGCTTAAAATTAATGGGGATGCGGCCCCGGCCCCCCCCCCCCCCCTCAATTTTGTGATTTATAAAATTTGGTGAAAATTTCCAAAAAAATAGCAAAATTAGTCCAATTTATACTAATAAAAGTTGATCGAAATCTCTAATGGTCCTTTTGGAGAGCCCTTAATCAATCATCTGTGTATTTTCAAGTCCAAACTTAGTTTCACACTATATATAAAACATGAACTTCATCCAAAAAATATTCTTGACATATGCTTTTCTATGTGGAGCTGTTGTTAGAGAGCATTCATACCTGCACACTACAAAATAGGATTTGGATGAAGAACAGTAAATATTATGCAAATTTGAGGCAGTAAGACAGCTTTGGGTCAACATTCGTTCACAAGATGCTCTCCCTGGCTGGCTAAAGGTGAAGCAGAGTCTAATACCTACTCATTGACTTGGGGGTTTTATTTGTTTTGAATTTTGTCAAGTAGGTGGACTGGCGATCATCCACAAAAGGAAGGAGCCAAATTTGGCTAGAGGTCAGTCAGACAATAAAGTAGTTTTTAAGAGAATGCTGCCTAGTTTTGGCTACCAATAGGAACTCATTGTCTAAATATGGCAACATATGACTTCTTTCCCTCAAAATGTGGTGACTTTTACAAAAAAAATTCCAAAATAAGCGCTTTTTTCAATTGGCATTGGGGGTTTTTGGCTTTTTTTGGCCACACTGCCAATATTCCTCCCAAAAAAAACACACTGCGACTAGGCTACTAATGATTGGTCCAAGTGGTTTGCTATTAGTAGTCTCTTACTGACAGTTTCATGTTTATGGGTGAGGCATGGGAAAAAGTACGGCAACCATGAGGTTTATTGTTGGACGTCAAAATACCTTATTTTGGGTGCAGCTGCTCTAATAAGTGCAACAGCATCTCCATTCACACTCCTTGTTTGGAGTTTGGACCTCTGTTAATCTTTACCACATCCAACATATGATGCAAATTATTTCCTCATCCCCGCCCATTAACATGAAAAATTGGATGATATAAAGTGAGAGTCTGTTGAAATGCTGACATATTGGACCAACCATTATGGCCAGCTAAATCAAATGCAATCATTTTCTATTATTGAGCTTTTTAAAGATCATGTGCTATGTTTTCTTATTCCAATTTTGTTATGTAACTCGAGTGGTGATCATTCATAAGACAATTTAGCCAAATTTGGCTTAACAAAATGATGAGTAAAAAACAAAAAGTATCCTTTTATATTTTTGGATACTCAATGGCACTTAGTAGAAAATGTTGGTGGGTATTCAATATTTGAAAATTTTATTTGGAAATTTGGTGACTTTAAACCCCCAAGAAATTGTTTGTTGTGCCATTTTGAAAATTAGTAATGGAACATTTGATGAAATTTCACCCCCAAAAAACATCAATATTCTTGTGCATATTTTACAAGTCCAAAGCCAGTTCCATGTTATCTAAAGGCAATAATAATTCATCTAAAGTAATTTTAGATGCCATTTTTCTGCTGCCAGTGGTGTAGCTGCTCTAACTTCCTAGTAGTAAGTGTAGAGTAATGGGTTGGGGCATTTGGGCATTTTGCACAGCATAAAAATCGACAGATTTTCATTGATTTAATTGTTTAAGAAAATTCTGTGATACCTGTCAGATACTTGCAGGATACTATCCGGGTATCACAATGGAAAAAAGGTATAATACAGTGCAGGACATAATTTTGGGTCCACGTTATGCATGTTTTGGACATGTTATGGGTATTAAGGGTATGTAACATGTTATTGGGCATGTTATGTGCCCTTTAGAACATTCATAACATGGAAGGTTATGAGTGCAAAACGTGCCCAAGTATCACCCAATTTTTTTTTGTAGAAAATATGAATGGGGGCAAAGGGCAGATTGGGGGAAAAAAATTGCAGCAGTACTTTTGTACTGACTGCATTTACAATCTTAGGCCAATTTAAGATTTTCCTTCACTTTCTCTCCAATCTTTGATTTGCACAGGCAGGCAAGCAGGCAATCAAACCAAAAATACTGAAGTAGGCTATTGCTATGGTCTGCAACTTTGGAAGAAAGCTACAAGTGTACCTGACAAAAAAAAAAGTGTAATCAATCAGGTGTATGTGGGTTGATTGTATAGCATCTACTCCCAACAAGCATGAAGGCAATGCAGGCAAAGTTTGGAACTGATTAAAAGCTGCTCTCTCTGACGACCATGTTTATATTAAATTTATTTATTTATTCCCCTTGTGGCAAGTTCCTCTTCTAATACAAAACACACACAATTCCTCACTGATAAAGCTGAAAGCTGGCTCACATCCAGAGAGATGGGTTTTAAAGGTAGGGTAAAACCCTCAGGGCGGCTGCATTCTGCCTAAATCATAAAGCTCGTGAATGTGGGCACTACACGTTTCTTAAAAGCTCGTCAACTTTTTAAATTGTTTTCCCTTGTGATACTTGATGGGTATCTGGCAGGTACCCTTCAGGTATCACAGGACAAAAACAAACCAAAAAACCAATGACAGTTTTCACGCTGTAAAGCTAACAGATAGGCAGGGGTCTTTACAAAAATTCAAGACTCCCTTGGCTCTTGTCTCGGGGTCTCTTATTGCTGATAAAGCCCTGATCCTAGGGCTTTTACCTTACACGTGAACATAAATATGTAGACCAGGATGTTATTCTCACTCTCGAGGGATGAGCATAATATCCCTCCTCTCAATGGAAGGGATAATAATGTATAAAGGTCCTTCAAAATGTGCTTAGGAATTTTGTCCCAAGTTCTTTGTGATGATAAGTTTTGCAAACAGTAAAGAAGTGTCAACTTGGTTGCTCAAGTTTTTCTTTGAGGGAAAGAGGAGCATAGGATTGAGAGAAACTCGAAAACCATTTAAAAAAAGGGGTTTTCAACTTTCTTGTGCTTAAATGGATTAAATAACGGATTCTTTTAAGGAAAGAGGAGCTGCTGGAGTGAGAAAAATTTGAACACTGGTGTTTTTAAACCCCATTCAATAACTGTCTATAAAACTGCTGGTTCTTTCAGCCTGGTTATTTGGTGAGAACTGTGGGTTCTTTGAGCCATTTTGGAAAAAACAGGAATTAGAGATTGTTTGTTGGTAGGCAAGGATATTGTGTTTAGATTCATTATAGAGTATGGTAGCTTAAGGGACTTTTCCCCCTAGGTAATTAATAGGCCTATTTTAATCTGAGGATTTTTGAAAGATGATATTTTGGCTTGTATTGAAAATTGAGATTAGTCATAGAGTTATAATATGTTGAAGGATTTTGGTTTCTTTTAGAAGATTTTTTGAAGATTATATTTTTGCATGGTGAAATATTTGAGTTTCCATAAGTCTTCTTTTGCCTTAAGATACAGTTCAATGCAAATCGCAAGGCCATAGTGTGACACACCCCTTGTTTCTTATAGGGTAAAGCCCTAGGAGGAGTGCTTTGCAGAACTGAGGGCCTGTGTGAGGTGGGTCCCATGTTTTCACTCAGCCCTCCTCTAAGGGCTTTTACCCAGTGTGAAGAACAAAGATTGTGCCCACCATGTCCACCAACGGATGAAGAATCCTAAAATCCTGAAACACAGGATGGAGATGAACAAGTGACAAAGCCCATGGAAGGCGCAACACTCCTTGTCAACGCTGGTCAACATTGAAATTTCACTGCTTGTGCAGCAGCGGTGAGAGGGAAATTACGGTTTTCAAAACTTTAGACAGCCCCACCCAAATTAGTCTAGTTTTTTGTGGGCCAGCAGGCCAGGATTTTCCGATTATGAAAATTCTGAAGCAACCCAGAATCACAGCTTCTTTAATTCTGAAAACATTCAAAGGAACTTTGATTCCGAAACTGGAACCAGAGGTTCTTTGACTCCCCCTACCACCTCCCCTCCCTTCCAAAGTCTTTTAGAAACCAGAACCAGAGGCTATATTCAAAAAAATTAAAATCAGAGAACTACTCAACAACACGGATATTTACAATTTTCTTGAACAGAGAACAAATAAAACTGAATCCAGGATGAGGGAAGAAGCAGAATGCACGCATCCTGTGCCAATTTTGGTCGCCAGTCTCCTCCAGTCCCGGGTGCACGCAGTCTCTGCTAGCGGCTGCGCACTCCACTACTGGCAATGCAGCTCAACCGACAAAGCAAGCAGGTAGGTCGAGTAATTAAATATGATATGCAAAAAGATTGGTGCAGCGCATGGATTGATGAAGAGGTTAAAGAATGAGTTTCAGGATCTTTTGCCAAACAGATTGATATAAGTAGTACTGCTGCTTCTCGTGCAAGATCTTCAACAGTACCTTGTAACCCGATGTTAAAGGGCAAACAAGGTTATAGCAGGAGAGTAGCATGCTTGACTTTGTCAGGCAGTCATTTCTCTTCTTTGGAAAATAGACTCAAGAAATGGGTCAGCTAAACATACTGTAAATTATTATTATTATTATTATTATTATTATTACTAGAGCTACAATTTACTTACAAAAGCTTTAGCAGAGTTTGGGGTGCTTTCTATTAGTTTGGGGAATCTCAGTTTTTAATTTATAGAAAATATTAAAAGATATTCTAAGCGAATTTCTGTCAGCTGAAAAACTAGTACAAAATGAGTGTATGTGTGTGTAGTTTCATTTGGGTGTGCCAAATATGAAGTTTTAAAAAAATAGAATAATCACTGGATTTCATATCAGGTTCCAAGTTCCAGCAGGTAGCCAACAATGTAGAAGGATACTTAAATGTTTTTTATTTTGAGATTATGCTTTTAGCCAAAATTTGGCAACGTTGTCTTTCAGATGATCAAACTCCACGCTACATCACCCAAAAATAATAATAATATTTAAAAACCTTAAATTTGGATATGCCCCCACTCCCAAAGGGTGTTGTTTTCCCAATCTTCTGATGTAGCCAAGAAGTTTGGAAATTTTTGGCTATAGACCAGATATGAAAGTTTTTTTTAAAAATTTATTTAGGAAAAGGAGGGGGGGGCTAATCTGCTGAAACCTGTTGTGGAAATCTAGCGAATTGTACTATTGTAGCCTGTCAACTCCACAAAGTTGAAATTTGGCTAAATGTAGCCAAAAAAGAACACATGTGGGTGACATAATACAAAGAAGTCAGGGACTCAGGACCCTTTAAACTAAGCAATAGTTCATGAGAAAGAACAAAATCTGAGAGAGGATATTAAGATCCTCGTATCAAGTCTCAAATCTATTCCCATGTTGTGCACTCTCTGGGGTGTGGGTCATAAATACTCGTGAACAGAAACAAACTATCATGAAAGTCTGGGAAGAAATTATTTGACAGCTGAGCTCTGGAGTCTGGTGATCATGGCCTCTTCTCCCAGATGGTTATTTGTATATGTGTGTGTGTGTGTGCTTATAAGATTGTAGCTCTGGAGTCTGATGATCATGAGCTCTTCTGGATTGATTTCAATGACACTCTGAAAAAGTTCCAATTTGTGTCCTCTCAATTACTCCAATTTTACAGCTGGCATGTGATCACAGAAAAATGAGCCCAGATGTCAAACTCAATTGGAGTTCGTAGATAATTGATTCATAGTCAGGCTTCCAATGGATGGGTTTACCAGTTCTGGCTGGTTATTGAGTTTTTGACATGGTTATCAAGCTTGTTGTCAATTGCCAACCAGCTTGGTATTGAATTTTCAAAATCTAATAACCTACCTGGATGACTTGATTATCATCTACGTAGGTTATCATCTTTAAACACTATTACAAATTAAAATAGAAATTAAAAAAAGACAATATAACCAAGTCCCTACTAGGCAGATACTGGTACGAGGCTGGTATTGCCTCAGATCATACCAGTAGAATCGGTTCTTTGATACCATGGCCATCACCACTCTATATACTAGGGTTGGAGCATGGTACCTGTGCAACACTGCCATATAAGTTACACCAGATTAACACTGACTCACTCTAGACTTGACTGCATAACAACTAGCATAGGTTTTTGTGCAAGGGTTAAGTAGTGGGACCCCACAATGAAGAATTTGTTGTCAGGAGAGAAGAGAGATGATGGTTGTGAGTGTGAGAGAGAGAGAGAGAGAGATGAGAGGTCGAGGTGAGTCATCCTGCTAAGTACCTGGCTTTTGATGCCAACTTTTGATGCTTTAAAATTTGTCAATCAAATGATGCTGAGGATCCTGCATTTTGCTTGCAAAAGAGGGAACTGGGTTTGTGTTAGCACTGTGTCATGTTCAGATTTCCAAATCAAGTGATGCCGATCCCCCAAATTTGCCAAATCGGTTGTGCTACAATAGCAAGTTAGCTTGTTTTGTCCTTTACTTCAATGAAAAGCCTGTGTGCAAATTCAATGGGCATGTACCTTGATGCTTCCACCTTGCCCTGGTCAGCCAAAAACTGAAACTGGGAAACAAATTTTCAGTGTCACTTTACCCAGTTTAAAAATACATTTTGGGTTGTTGAGTCTTGAGCCACGTAGTTATCTGGTTGTCATGACGGTCGTTCTCGATCGTTGGGTTTGGAACTTTTTTCCAATCAAGTGACACGGATCTGGTCTACCCCATGTGCCCAAAATTGTATTGTGGCTGTCACAATACAATTTTAGACATTGTCTGCATTTACAGTAACGAAAAGCCTGCGTGTGTGGTGTGCATGACTAAATACTTTTTTTTGCATGCTAACTTTTGCCAGAAAAACTGAAATTGGGCCCATCCCATTAAATTTTCAAAATGGCTACTTAACTAACTCTCCCTTTTTCAGACAATTGTTTGATTGGTTTGGTGTTAAAGTTGTAGGGGAGGTTCCCATACAAGTGTATTCTCCTGAGGGAGGGGCACCCAAGGGCATGAGCCCAAGAGTGTTCTCAAACCTTAGGAGAACACACAAGTACAAGAAGCTCCCTATTGCACCCAAATATGCTTTGGCGTCATTTCATTGTCGCCTCCATTTCGATCTTGTGCTTTCCTAAACACTTATGTTACTTGCACATGGAAAACCATGCACTTGGTGAAGCTTCGGCATTCAAACTTACTTTGCAACCTTGGGTTATTCCCAACCTTTAAATGGGTGGGACTAAAATCCGTTACGGACTTCACAAGTGGTCCAAGGCCTTGTTACCTAGGATTACCATCTCCCTTTTCCAGCCTAACCACAGACTTTGTTTAGTTCAAGGACTTAATGCGCCAAAGCCAATGTCTTAGGCCCCCTTCCCTAAACCTTCATTCGTCAACACTTATGCAGCTTCTTGAATCTATCAAACTGGGAGTTGACCGCAGCTCAACACTTAGACTTGTAACCCAAGCCACCACGAAGGCCACCCCACAATGGTTTGAACTTGGGCTTCGACTAGGTGAGCCCCCAAACTTGAAGGTTCACCTAGAAAGGCATGTCACTTTCCCCCACTTTAGAGATGTCAACATCCTTGTTGAAGTTTTTCCAAGATGATGTCTTTCAACACTTCTATCAACTTTTTTTTTGACCCCCTTTTGGATTAGTTACTTCATGATTGACAAAGCCCATTCATTCACACTATGTTTTTGTGTTCTCAACATAGGAGGTTACCATATGTGTCTTTTATTTTCACCCAATGCGTTCACTTGGTGTCTTTTCCAAATGCCCCTCATTCGACCATCTCTTCTTCTTTTTTGGAGTTTATTTCGAGTTTTAGCTTAGGAGATTTGACCACCATGCCGGACGAAGGTTACAAATGTGCCAATAGATGGTGTTGGATTGGGTTTTACGGTCCAAATCCCTTTTACTCATCCAAGTTGGACATAATTCGCAAGTTCATGCGCAAGAAATCTAATTTCTCCACTTAGGGATGTGCCATTTTATTTACACGCATCACCACCCCAATCTCACTTGATTAAACTTCAAAATTTTTCGATTCGAGTTCAACTCCAAATCCATTTATGTTAGTTGCCATCCCTTACTTATCCCAATCGCTTCCTCTCCATGAACCTTTTTCACAATCAACCACATTCGTGAAAACCTTTAACCCATGTTCGATGAAAGTATTCAATTTTGTAGGTGTTCTCCCCCATTTTAAAGGTTGATGGCCTCATCAACACTTAGGCCACTTACAAGTGGGTTTCATGGGTCTCTTTTTTTCTTTCCAAGTCCTTTTCACTTCAAGTTCGTGACCCTTTTCCTATTTGAATTTGTTTATCATTTTTGGCAAGTGGTCCAGATGAGTAGGCTTCATCCACATTGCCTCCTTATGATGGCAACCTTTATATTTTACTAAATATTCCTTGCCTTTAAAGTGTGTTTGCCTTGCACGGAGCATGTTTTTGATTTTGGCGACTAGTTTATGTTCAATGGCATCAACTTCTGATTGCACCCTTTGTTTCTGGTCTGGTCTTTGTTCATCACATTAAATGGTTTAAGTTTCAAAACATGGAAGGTTGGATGTGCCACAAAATTAGTTGGCAACTTCAAGGTGTACACGTCGGGATGCGGCTTGTGTAAAGTCTCATAAAGTCCCGCATACTTGGCAATGAAACATGGGGCTAATCCATCAAACATCTTAAAATCCTGGATGTTGAACCATGCATGTTGCCCAACCTCAAATTCAACATGCCTTTGTGTTTTATTAGTATGCTTTTAATATGGTTTTTGAGTTTGCTCCAAAAGCTTTTTGGCTCGAGTGTATTTTTCTTCATGCCCCTTGACCATCTCCACAATTTCCCTAGGGTGATATATTCATCCCATGGGAATGGCTAAATCCATCGCCTTCCTAGCTTCATTTCCCAATGCTAATTCAAATGGAGACATATTTGTCGCCGAGTGTGTTATGGAATTATAATAAAACTCCACCAGGTTTAAATGTTCACCTTGATCATTTTGATGGCGTTCACATAATTTGTAAGGTATTGGTTTAATACCCCATTTACCCTTTTCATTTGGTCATCAGTTTGTGGGTGAAACATCATACTAGATGACAATTTTGTCCCCACCTTCTAGAACAAATGCTTTTAGAAGCTTGCCGTAGACTCAACATCCCTATCACTTACGATAAATTATGGCATCTTGTGATGCCTGACCCACATATCAAAAAACAACTTCACTGAGTCAAAAATTGCCGTGATCATTTTAGTTGGAACCATTTTCGCCAACTTGGAGAATCGATCAACTACCATTAAGATGGCATCCATTCTATTCCATTTGAACAATTGAGTCATGAAGTCCATGGAAACACTTTCCCATGGCTTGTTTAGGATCAATAGAGGTCTATACAACCCACATTTCTTTTTGTATATGGACTTTGTGCTTTGGCACTTAACATGAGTGCACACAAAATGTTCTACATCCTATTTCATTTCGGGCCAATAGAATTATTTTTCCTATGGCCATTCTTGTAATTCTTTCACCACATTGCCCTACCATGGGCACATCATGTTCTTCTTGCATGATTTTAGTGCACAACTTTTGTGCTAACACATAGATTTGGGACTACTTCCATCTTAGCAACCCTTTTTTTAATGATGATGCCTTTCACCTTCCTTTGTTTGCACAACTCTTTAAATTGGCGTTGAGTGAATGGATCTTCCACATAGGTTTCGTTTATCTTCCGTTCCATGCTACTTTCACCCTAAAAGATGGCCTTATAGTGCCTGGGTTTTGGTCGAAGGTTTTTCCACTTGGAACTCCTCCTTCCTACTCAGTGCATTGGGGACCACATTGTCCCCTCTTGGTTTATGGATCAACTCCACATCCAGCAACATCAAGGTATTGTGCCACCTTAGTTGTTCCACTAAAGCCTTCAGCTATGTTTCAAAATACTATAAAGAGACATTATCCATGAAAATCTTGGTCTTATGCATCCCCATATAGTGTCACCATGCCTTCAAGCAACACATGACGACATACAACTCCTTCTCATGAATTGGCCATTGTAGTTATGCCCCACAAAACTTATTGTTATTAAATGCAATCGGGTGTCCATCTTGCATGAACACCCCATAAATAGCAAAGTCACTCACATTGGTGTGGACTTCAAATGGTTTTGTGAAGGTCAAGAATCTCAGCACAAGGGCGATGAAAGTTTCTCTTTTAACTCCTCAAATGTTCTCTATTGTTGCTCCTTCCATTCGAAAGAATTTTTTTTAAAAAAAATCCAAAAATGGCTTCACCAATTAAGAATTTTTTTTAATAAACTTTCGGTAGAAGTTAACTAGGCCTAGGAAGGATCTCATGCCTTTGATTGTGACTAACCTTTTCCAGTCCCTTATGGTTTCCAACTTCTTAGGGTCGGGTCTCCACCCTTCTCGTGACAAGATATGTTTTAAGAAGTCCATTTCCTTTTGGGCAAATTCACCTTTTGTCCAATTGACAAAGAGTTTGTTTTCACGAAGCTTACTCAAAACATATTCCAAGTGCTTTGCATGTTATTTCGGTGTCTTGGAATACATAAAGATATCATCAATATAAATGATCACAAATTCATCCAACCTTTCATGAAAAATGGAATTCATGAGGGTTGTGAATGTCGACGAAACATTACACCACTTGAATGGCATCACTAAGAACTCATACAAGCCATACATGGTTCTCATCGCCATCTTTTCCACATCTTCATCCCCAATGTGAATTTGATAATACCCTAATTTGAGATCAATTCGAATAAAATAGTTTGCCCCATTGAGTCAATCCAATAGATCATCAATGCGGGGCAAAGGATAGTTGTTTTTTATTGCTATTTTTCAAGGTGCAAAAGTCAATACACATTCTCAACTTGCCATCCTTTTTATCCACAAACAAAACAAGTACCCCATAAGGCAACTTGAGATTTACCCTAATTGAAGAGGTCATTTAATTATTTTTAAAGGTTTTTTAGTTCCTTTTGGTTTAACCTACAAGGTTCCTTGGACAATGGTGTTGCTCCAAGCACCACTTCTATCTTATGGTCAACCTTTTTACAAGGTGGAAGGCTATTAAGGAGTTCATATGTTAAAACCTCCAAAAGTTTATTGCATGAATCCAAAATACAAACAAGAGGTTGTCTCGCCTTTTATTGTTTAGGCTCCCTTCAGGAGACTTTCAATGACATGAAAATTAGAAAACCAAGCGATTCCAACTCATTAGTTAAAACAACTAAGTTCACTCCCATTTCTATTAATGCAAAATTATAATTCACATATAAATTCATTAACTTATAACCATTCTTGGCACATATTCTCAACTTACCTTGATTGCAGATGATGTTTACTTTGTAGGCATCCAAAAATGTGTTTTTAAAAATTACATCAAAATTATCTAAGTCACACAGGGTGAATTTCAAAAAAAATTGAACTCCTCTACAAAAAAATTTGATTCTTAACATTACATTAAGTGAAGGTCTAATTATGCCTTGTGCCAATTGCACCATGATGGGGTCTACCACTAATTTGGTTTTGATTCCAAGTTGTTCCAACATTTGTGAAGTCATGAACGAATTTGTTACTCATAAATCCGATAGGTAGCCCACAATTTTGTCATTTATCTTATAATTCAATTTTAATAAGTTGGAGGCCTCACTTTTGTGGGCCCTTATGTTGATCATGAAACCCCTTTGGAAAATCAACTTACCTTGGGCAATGTAGTCGCTTACCCGAAATGGTTTAAGGTAGTCCTTTGCCAAATGTCCATTCTTGTCACAATTGAAACATTTCACCCTAGCTAGGTCCCATTTTTCTTTCTTGACCAACAACTTTTTGTTCACCAACTTCTCCTTGTTGTTTGAAGGTCAAAGCTTGCCTTGGCCCCATTTGTGCTTATTACAACCCTTGTTTCCATTTCTTGGGCTAGATTGGTTCTTTTGGATGATCTCGCTTCCACTTTCACCCTTGCGGTGTGTAGAAATTTCATCCTCCATACACTCCATTGTCTTCATCAACCTTTGGCAAATCTCTGGAATGTCTGTCCTTTAGTAGATTATCTTCCACACCCAAGGCTTGAGTCCATGCGAGAAGATCAACTTCCAAGCCTAATCATCTCTAAGGGGGACCATAGTCAACATGTGACTAAAGTCTTGGACATAGGTCGCCAATGAGCCCCTATTGTCCCATTGGGTGAACTCCAAAAGCTCCATCCCATTTTGAAGCACAAGGTGGTGTGGCATGAACCTCCCATCCAACCACAACTTGAACTCCTCCCACATGAAGGTTTTGAATAGGTCAAATGTCTCCTACTTTTGGGACATCCACCACTGTCATGCATGTTCCTTCAACGAGGTCTAAGTGAAATGAATCCGTTCTTTATTAATTTCAAGGTGTTGTGTTTCCATATACACCTTTATTTGGTGCAACCATGGCCACAATTGTTTGGTTTTGGTCTCTTTTTTCGCAAAGGAGTTTGGTAGCCTTGCCTTGATGGTTGCCTTGGAAGAACCTCCACTTGGGGCATTGTCAATGGCACCCAAACCTTTTGCAATGCAATTCATCAACTTGGCTATTTCCTAGTTTTGTGTTGTGGCTTCCCCTTGTTGGACCACAAACACATGGAAGGCATCCACAAGAGCTAGAAATTCCTTGGACGATTTTTCCACCTTTGGAACCTCCTCCTCCCACTTGTCAAGATATTTGTCCACAACTAAACGTTCCAAACCTTACTTGCTTCCTTTTTTTCATTTCAACCCATTCAGACGGATAATCAAGGAATGCGCATCCCCATTTGATTCAAAAGAAGAGTGAAATTCAATGTGCTTAGGCGATTCCACAATTGGTTCATGAATTTTTTCCCTCTTATTTTTCCTAAGAACCATGGGAGTTTTTGTTGATGAGCCCACATTCACCTTGTTTTCTACCTTTTTTGATTTGACAAAGGAAGGAGTTCTTTCATAGGCCTTGACTTTGCTCAAGCCCACCTCATCCTTCCTTGCCTTTTTTTTTTAAAACTTTTCATGGAGGAGGTTTTGTTGCTTCCTCCTACAAGTCTTTTAGACTTTGGGCCTCCTCATCAAGAAGTTCCTCACCCACCATGGTTTGAACTACTATCGTCAACTCTTTCATCGCATCATCCTTTTTTTTCTCCTTTCTAATCTTATACTTCTTCTTGGCTTTGGGTTCTACCATAGCCATTGTGTTAAATATCAGTTTGTCCAAGGCCATTTGGCTTGAACTGTTCATCTCCCTAGAATGCTTTAGAAGATTTTTCAATCAACCCTAGGAGCCTATTTTGATACCACCTATCACATTCAAATATGTTTTGGTGTTGTTCCACCGTCACTTTTGTTTCATTATCATGCTTTCCTAAACACCTATGTTACCTGCACATGAAAAATCATGCATTTGGTGAAGCTTTGACATTTAAGCTTACCTCACAACCTTGGGCTATTCTTGACCTTTAAACGAGTGAGACAAAAAATTGATGTGAATTTTTGAACAGGTCCATGGCCTTGTCGCTTGGGATTACCATCTTTCATTTTTCAACCTAACTGTAGACTTTGTTTAGTTTGAGGATTTAGTGCGCTGAGGCCAACACCTTAGGCCCCCTTCCCCAAACCTTCACTCGTTGGCACCTATGCGACTTTGTGAGTTTGTCAAATTGGGAATCAAACCCAACCCAACACTTAGACTCATAATCGAAATTGCTGCGAAGGCCGCCCTATGGTGGTTTGAACTTGGGCCCCAACTAGGTGAGTCCCCACACCTGAGGGTCCACCTAGAAGGGCATGTCACTCCCCTTACGTAAACAACTCTCTTTTCATTTCCTCATTTCTTTCCTATTGAAATAGAAAAGAAATATTTCCATGGGAACATGAGAACATATAAAATTGGGAGAGCTCCCTTGACATAACGCCCTAGGGTTCTTCTGTTGGGGGAGATCCCTCAAAATACACATAGAAATAAAAAGGGAGTTGTTAATGTACCCGCCAACACACTATATAACTGCCTACTACTAGTTTTGACCACCACGAAGTGGAAAAAGAAAAGAAAAAAATGTCACATGAGTTTTTCAAAAAAGGTAATTTCATGTGACATTTTTTTGCATCTTTTTAGTCCCCTTACAAGACATAATAATGGAGGGTCTTCTTGGAAGTACCTGATCTAACTTGGGCTACATGACTATTATGTAATTCCATGGGGAGTGTGCAGGGTACATTTTTCCCATTGTGCCCATTTTGTTGCCTGTTCGAAAGCTCATCTGGCCCTAGCTTGCACAAATTCCTCATATGCACCTCACCATGCACAATGGCCTGTACCCAACATGCTCTATAATACCCAATTTTTTTGGGTGGAAATGCAGCATCCTGATGAGAAAGGATGATGTCTCATGGTTTGTCTTAGTGTTGGATTGATTTGGAATTTGTTGCTAGTGACTACGTGACAAAGAACAAGGGACAACAACAAGCAACAATAATAGAGGGATAGTCTTATACAAGAATCTTGTATTTAAAATTTTTAAAAAAAGACCTGGAAAAAAAAATATATCATTTCAGTAAAAAAAAAAGAAAAAATTGCATTTATAACAACATGAGAAATAAAGGCTTACAAATAGTGTCTGAAAAACGCCTTCTCCTTAGGCTATGAATGATGACGATTGATGATGATGACAAACATACGTCCCACCTTTAAAGGTTAAAGGGATGCATGGCCTCTGCCGATCCTAATGGTTTTCTTCCTGGTTTGTTTACAAACAATTTCCTTCCCACCAGCCAATAGATGGGCCGACGACAATGCTTGGCCAGAAAGCTGACTAAATAAGTGACTACAAAGTATCAATGGGTCTTGTGGGTGTACCAGGCTGAACCCCAGGTATATAGACTGGTACTGGAATCAAAGAACTGACCAGCAGACTCGTATAATCTAAGGCATACAGGCCTCATACGAGTCCTGCCCAGTAGGGGGCATGAGGTAATAATACCAGTCTCATACCAAATACATACTAGTAGGGAATTGAGGTATTCTCATTTTTACTCAAAAAATATACATGTCACATACCAGACAATAATCACACCCCCACCAAAAAGAAATATGATGTATGCATGCATATTTGGAAAGGATCTGATTTTTATTTTTCCCGGAAAAAAGTTAGAATCGCAAAATGTTTCCTTTTTTGTGTGTGTTTTTTTCTCTCAGGACCAAAAAACATGGAACCAAACATGGGTTAAAATCATGCATGATTAAAGATGAAGGTATTCAATCATATAGGTAAAGACTAATATGGGAAAAAGCTGGTAAAGACTAATACGGGAAAAAGGTTGTACAATATTCGATATTCGATTTCAATGTACTCCAGAATGGGCAAAACCTTGAGCGCCTATGGCAAGAAGGCCTTGGGGAGAGTGGCCCAGATATTGTCAGTTGCATTTTTAAAAACTTGGTATGGTGTAAAAATATATAAAATAATAGTTAACACCTGTGGTACCACATGGACGGATTCTTTTGGTACAACTTATAACCACATGTATGTCATTCATATATATATTCCACTAAAAAGAAACCATCTGTGTGGTACCACGGGCCTTATTATTATTACCCAAACACGAGCTTAAAAACATTCGGCCAAAACATTCACTCCCTTCGGAATCCCCAAGTATTGTGTGTATGTGTGTGATAGTACCCAATTTGTTCTCTCGGAGGTACACTAGGAGGGTGGTTTTCAGAGCCTCTTCTCTGGGGTGGGTCAAAGGGATTTTTCCATCATATAAATTCCCTTGACACAGACATTAGGACATTCTTCTGTACATATGATTGTTGGGGAGTTTCTACATAGGAACTTTTCAGGGGGGGGGGGGGGGGCGGGGGGGGGGTTTTTCCCATTGAAGATTTTGTGGGGTTGAGGGGCACAAAATCTTATTCTATTTTTCTCCAAATTATGGGCGCGGGCGGAAACAAAAAAACAACCTTTTCA
>Ga0116231_10009790_pt1 | contig 15860 bp, 6 predicted proteins | sample S1TSphgellanicum_2_FD_89695 | JGI IMG/M metagenome (GOLD analysis project Ga0116231, IMG submission 89695) | Host-associated microbial communities from peat moss isolated from Minnesota, USA - S1T2_Fd - Sphagnum magellanicum MG | ecosystem: Host-associated > Plants > Peat moss > Unclassified...
AAAAAAGAAGGAATAAAATAGGTTGAAAAAGATTAATCGAACCCACGCCCCCACCAAACATACCCAAAAAGAAAAAAAAAGGGATAACAGTGAAGTGCTATTGGAAACATCTTGGGAACTTGAAAAACATGTTGGGAATTCATTGGGAACATAATGGGAACACATTATGAACAATAAAAATCCAAAAAATTCAAGACCTCACCCCCAACTTTCCTCAAAGATTGATATGGGATAAAAGTGAAGTGTGATTGGGAACATCTTGAAAACTTAATAAACGCATTGGAAATTCATTGGGATCATGGTGGGAACACATTGTGAACAATAATCCAAGACCCCCACCTTCCCCAAATAAAACAATGTGGGATAGGAGTTAAGCATTATTGGAACATCTTGGGAACTTGGGAATCATGTTGAAAATTCATTGAGAACATGGTGGGAACAAAAAAATCCCAAAAATCCAAGACCCAACCCCCAATTTCCTGCAAACAATTTAGGAACCTCTTACATGAATATTGGATCATCACATTGCTAGAACATAATTTATATTTCTAATATACACTCAAAACCCCCATACTTAAGAACAATCCCTTGGGAAAGGGGAAGAAATTAAATATCGAATCCTAAGAAAATGAGAAAAACAAAACAAACAATCAGACTTGTGACTTTGAGCAACCCCCTTTTCAAATCTTTCAACTTGTTGGTTTTGTGCAATGTTGGGCAATTATCTCAAACATGAATGGACTTCAAGGGCCTATCATGGCAATTTTTAGGGTTTGTAACTACGGTTAAGTCAATTAACCAATTTTGATACGTAACCATGATTCTCATAAATGTTTAAAAAATCAAATGACATGCCCTATTCTTTCATGAAATCAGATTTTTTTGATATTTTTAAACTAACCAAAATTGGTGATTACTAGTAATCAAATTTTGTCCCACTATTGGTTTTATCTTTTATTGTGCTTGAAGAAATATTTCGGTTTTTCCACTACCCCTCTCCTCCCCCCCCCCAACAAGTGTAATTCTTAAAAATGTGGGGGGGGCGGAGGGTTTAGAATTTCATCATAATCCATGCCTTTCAATTCATTTGGCCCTAGATTTGTTCTTGGCTCTCTTTTCCTTCAAGTAAAATCTTGTTTCAGAATCGAAACCCCAAATCTCTTGCAATATCTTGCGTTTTGTGCTGCGGATGTCTTTCAATTGGTTCAAAAGAGCTTTTGCTTGTTGTGCCATTTTTGAAATCTTAGTTGTTCTTGCTTTTGTGGAATCTACCTCCTCTTGAACTTGTGCTTTGAAGAGTTTAATGTCTGATTCATTTGATTTGGTTCTTTTTTCCCCTGACTGTATGGAGAATATGAGAGAGCACAATTACGAACTCAAACCATCCATCCTTTGCAATAATAGTATTTTGTAGGCTCATAAAAAATTCATCAACATTTTGTCATACATGTCACATAATGTTATTCTCCCCCAATAATTAAAACAAATAACTCTTGAGTTATGTGCCAAAATCCCCATTGTTAGTAGGAGGAAGAGGAGGAGGCTGCAAGGTCAAAATTGTATACAAAAATGTTAGGGTTTGTGCACCTCTCACTAAAATTAAAGTATCATGTGTTAAGAATTCCAAAATTCTTTGTGAAAGGATCCTTCAATTTGCATTTCTTTTGCATGGGATACATGCAAAAGACATGCAACATTTGAGAATTAATTCATTAATAAGGCAACCCACAACAATTATATGCAACAAATTTGAGCAACTTGATCAATGTACATAATACAGATAGGGTTACAAGGAGGTTAAAAGGGGATACACTTACAAGAATGAATTCATTGTTGTCCTCAATTGATTTCTCGAGTCCAGGAATGATGTTATTTTTTAGCTCTAAGTATCTCATGTTGTGGGCTTTCATTAGTTTTGACAATTTTTTGTATTTACGCACCAATTTTTGTTGCCTCAACACTTCACCCCCAAAAATTTGTCGCTCTATTAAAACTTCCTACAATCATTAAAAAAAAAAGGTTGATTTATTAAGAAAACCTTTCATAATTATAAGTTGATAAGTAGAAGAGTATTATCACCCAATGACCAAAAGGTCAATGAAATAACCTTACATTTGTGCAACAAACTTGGAATTTAGCTTTCAACTCCCTTAATTCTTGCATTTGGCTAACATTAATTGCCTCCAATTCTTGAATTTGTGCTTGCATCCCTACACAAGAATTTGAATTGTCAATGACAAGGTTGATTACAAAATTTCATTCCATTTAGTGAGTGTTTTGCTTAACAACTCTACATGCTTGGAAAGCCATCAAAGAATATTCTTAATATATTTGGAGGCCAACTTATGTCAATAAATATCCCTCCTAGAAAGACTTTAGGCCAATTCCTTAGAAGTGGGAAGAAATGTATTCCTCCTATAAAAGAGGAGGGATCTATCATCTTACAACTATTTTTTAAAGGTGGGAGGGATCATATTCCTCTTAGAAAAAAAGTTATGCTAACTCCTTAAAAATAAGAGGGAAACCTTAAAATCCTTACTCTTTTCTAAGAAAAGTATGAATATATGAACAACCTTCTTCCCCGTGCCTCATGATCTAATTATGTTTAGGTTCATAATAATGTTTGTCTCATGCTTTAGGATGCATAAAGCTCATGGATGAGGGACATTTCCAAAATAAGGGGCTTAGAGAAATGAGGCCTAGGTCCTTGCTTCTATGAATGGCCCCCACCATTCATAGGCTTTACTTTACACAAATGCATTAAACATGTTTGTTTTGTAAAACACATTTGCAATAAATAAATCTGCAAAGTCACCCTGTATTCACCCTGTCTCTAGGCCTCCTTTCAACCCCTAAACCCTTATTTAATGGTATTTGTAAAGTAAGGAAATTTTATGAAATCTCAGTATGAAATGCTGAAATTTAGTGCGAAATGTTGAAACTCAGCATTTAATGCACAAGGTTCGAAAGGAATTATAGTAGTTGTATAGGTAGGCTTATTTATTTGAAAGGTATCTCTAATGTCCAAAGAGGATGAATTTATCATTATTACGATTTGATACCCAAATGAATATTTAATGAGGAATTATAATTTCATTTACTATAAGTTGGTCAATGGTGATTATCACACAACAATTTTGTTTATGAGTGTAGTGGAGAAACAAGCCTGCTATTTTAGTGTTCAAACGAGCTTCACCCCCTGTTCGAGGAGCTTCATAGCCATTTAGTTCTTCCAAGTTTGCAATCCTTTTCTCCAAATCTCTACCAATGCAAAAGTTGATTTCAAAAGATTTGCCCATAACACTTCTTTCAAGTCCTAACTACCAAACTAAAAGTTGTGTGCAACCTTTCCCTCAATGAATCAAAGTTTTCCATTTGAAAATTGCATTCATTAAGCAATGTTGAATCCTTTGTGTTTTGTTATCATGTTTTGGCAAATTGGGCTTGAACCCAATGCAAATATGTGATTTATAAATACAATGTTGAATGAACATTGTGTTTTTTTAATCATGTATTTAACAGATTAGGCATACACCCAATGCCAATATGTGATTCATGAAATTAAATGTTTTTAAACAAAGTTTTTTTTGGTATTTTATTATTGTAGCCAAAGTGGTAATGATCCACAAGAAGATAGCCAAATTTGGCTACAAGACAAATATGAAAGTAAAAATTTAAAACATTATTCTATATTTTCAACTACATCTTTAACCATGAATGGTGATTTAGGGTTTATTTAGGGTAAACCCTAAACCATTTTCATCTACATTGGTAGAATTTTGGTTATTGAAAAAAAAAAATTTAAATCATTTTTAATTTTTAATATAGCATTTTCAACAAATAGCAAATAAAGAAAATAATTTTTTTATTAACAAATTGGATACCAAATGCAAATATGTGATCCATAAAAGCAATGAAAAAAGGAAGATGGAAAAGAAAGATATACTCTTGTTTCGCTTGGAGAGAAATGAGATGGACTTTATGAAGTTTGGAGTGATAACATTGATTTGCCAATGCAATCCTCAAGTTCATAAGTTCTTCTAATTGTTGTTCTTTATCAGGTGTAGTCTTGGAAATTTGCAATTGACATAATGTTTTTTCTTCAATTGCTACTCCTCTTTGCCTTACATTTGCAGCACAAATTACTACCTTGTCCATGTTCTTGGACACATGTTGTCCTTCACCTATCACATTTGTTGGAGGTGCAAAAACTAGACAACCTTTGTCTGCAATTTTTTGCCCATGAGGTGATGATTTTGCAAATGTTTTTGTTGGTTCAATATGATATGCAATTTTGGGTTTCTTTTCATGGGATTCACCTTCTCGTTTTGTCATCATGAATCCTTTTGTTTCTTTAATGCTTTTGGTGGTATTCCCTTGGTGTAGGGAAAAACTTTTTGCTTTGATTTCTTCTTCACTTGTTTCGTTAATCCCTTGCTCCAAGGAATAATAATAATATGATTTTTCAAATTTTTCACTTGTATTTTTTCCTTCTAAAGAAAATCCTTCTTTTTCTATTTCTTCACTAGTCTTGAAAATATTCCTTTCCTCTAAGGAAAGTTCTACTTCATCAAAAGAAAAATCTTCATCTAAAGAACTTGCTTCACTTCTTGTTTGAAACCATGAATTCTGCCATAGCACCAAAAGCAACAAAAGCTTATGAATCAATCATCTGTTGCCAATTTTCAAAAAAATAGTCACAATTTTTTGCCAAACATGTTCATTTCTTAGAATATTTTAATTTAATCTATTTCTACTTTGGTCATTCTTTCACAAACATTGTGGAATTTGTTTAGGACTGAAATAGTGTTGAAATATTATGGATTATTTTAGGATTGAAACACACTTGAGATATGTGAATTTATTTCAAAGGATTGAAATGGTTTTGAAATATTGTTGGCTTATAAACATTTTTTCACAAATTACTTACTTCCACAGGGCTATTTGGGGTGGTTGTGGGAGGAGTTGATGACGATGGGTCTTCTTTTTTCTTTGTCTTCCATTGATGCATACATGACTTTGCTTGTCCCATTTAGAGTTCTTACTTTTTCTTCTCCTTCCAAAGTACATCAATTGAATTTGTGTTTGAGGTGTTGTTGGATTCCATGAATTGAAGAGGATGGTGGATGTTTGTGTGAAGTAATGCATGAAGCAATCCATTTTGTAAACAAGTGATAAAAAATTTCAATCGCTAGGTTGAACAAGAATACACCATCTTGTTTAGCTACAGCTGATGTTCCATTTAACATCATTTTTTCAAGAAAAAGAAAAAGTTTCATAAAAACAACATGTTGTTGATTATTGTCCATAATATTTCATGAAATTCCTATGCATTAAGTTTCCTACCTACCCTCGACCTTTTCCCCCTCCCCCACCGAAGGTTGTGGATTTTCATGTGTTACCATTTTTTCACATCCCCCAACAGTCACATATCCTAAAATGGTTCCCATGTTTTGCCCAAAAGTGTTTACAAATAGTGACACCCACCCCACCCCACCCCTTCATTTGTCATCCATGACCTACCCAATTGGATATTTCAATTTCATAATTGATCTTCTAGTTGGTTTTATGATGCACTTTGTGTATTGATATGGTATGGTATTGGCCTTTGTGCATACCAATTGGGTCTTCTTGGTATTGGTTTTTATAGGGTAAAACCTTAAGGTGAGGACATTCCTAGATTAAAGGCTTATAAAGGTGAAGCAATAATTGTGTTTAATTTTACATTTCCAAAATGTCCCTCACACGTGGATTTTATCCATCATAAAATTTCTAATGAACATTATGATGAACCTATACATACATAGAATTTCACAAAACATAGGAAAGGGTACCAAGTTGATCATGTATATTAGCTTGGTAGGTTTTTGATACCATATTGAGTATACCAATTGCTTACATTGGGGCATTCCCTATGCATGATACAATATCACTAATAAGAACAAGATTGATAAGAACTTTAATGCTTGCATATATTAAATGACGATACACACCTACCATATGGGTATAAACCATGGTATATGATATTATATGGACACTTCCAAAATACAATTAAATACCAATATAACTCATGTATGAACTTGGAAAAAAGGGTACATATACATCTTCAAAGTGTGTCTTACCCTTCAATCTCACATTCACACCCTAATGATACTCAAGTATCTTTCTTTATGGGCTACGGATGGGTTAATGTTTATATTTAAACTCATTTCCTTTTAATTTTCACATGCAAACAAATGTATGTACACAAATCTGACCTTTCTCCTATACAAAAGGAGGTTAAATTAGTTTGTCACTCATAAACATTTTTTGGTATGTCATTGAACCCACTACCATTGAGAACAAGATGAAGGTCATAATTCAAAAAACTTGCACAAGCCCCATCCTCCCCCTCCTCCCATATGATTCAAAATGAGGATGCAAAGGAAAAGAAAATTCAAAAAAAATAGTAGAAAGAAGATAAAGAACTTGAAGCACAATCTTTGGAGACTCAAATAATGAGAAACTTGCTTACGAAATTTGAGTAGATCTCTTTCAATTCCTAAAGGACACCATTCAACCATGCATATTGGTTGCATATCAATGACTTTGTGACTAAGTGAAGGCCACAAGATGGCTCATCAACTCCATGCCAAGATTTGCATTGTTGATGATAATGACCAACATTAGAGAATTCCACCTCCTCCTTGCACCATTTTCCACATACAATCCATTAGCATTGGATAATGGTTGTGTGGACGTTATTACTACCAAAGGTTCAAATTTTGTTCACATGTGCCTTTTTAATGATATGATCATGGACAATTGAATCCAATCCATGTTGTACAAGCATTTCAAATTTGTGCTTAATGAGAGAATATTGGAGCTTTTAGGCTTGCAACTTAGATGTTTGAGAAGGCAATAACATTCTCACAAAAATGATTTAAATTACTCATATTTTCATTAAAAATTAAATGTCATAATTAAAGCATATTCAGAACAAATGGACACCTTGTTGACATCATACATATATAATTCTTAACCAATTATAGGTGGTTCTCATTTTTTTTCACACCCTTGGATTTAGGTTTTAAGAACCATCCCAATTATATATATATATTTCAAGTTTTAAAAAATTGGCTAAGGTATGAAGCTTTTGAAACTTTTTTTGTTAAATTGTCTTTCAAAATGTTAATTTTCATAAACTAAAAAAAATTGGTTAGTTAAGCTATTTTTCACAACCTCATTATTGAAGTTCAATTTTCTATTTACTTAACAATGATGAGAATGAAACAACATGAAATTCTTTCCAAATTTTCATAATTTCACAATTCATTTTTGCTTAAAGCCACTTTTAATTTCTTTTAATATTTTGAACTAACTCCTTTGTCAAAGATAAAACACACATTTAACAAGATTTAGTTCTTAAATTCAATCAATGGAAAACTTCAACTATCATAAATTTGTGTTTTTTTGGGGCCCTTCTTGGAATTGCATTTCCACCATTTTGTCCTAACCCTAATAAATATAAGGTACATAATACCTAAACCAATTTTGGAACTAACTCCCATGAAATAGAATTATTCGTAGTCATAAACAATGGGTGATAAATATGGTTAAAATTGAAACTTTTAGTGAAAATTGAGGCAAAATAAATACACATGCATAAAATGGGGCTTAAAATTCATTTTATCATTAGTTTTCATGCTAAAAATATTTTTTTTCTTCAATTTTTAATTTACTATTTCTCCCGATGTGTTAATTAAGCATACATTGTGATTTCATTATCAATTTTTAATGGTCCTATGTCCTTTCACATCTTTTTTTTGCCCCAACCTTTATATCCTATAAGCTTCACCCACAATATTGACATTTTTTCCCAAAATTTTCCCACTTTACAAATACCCTTCATTTGGGGGTGAATTAAAAATAAAGGGTGAAATTTAGGTTAAAGATTGGGCACAACTTTATGGATAACTTTTATGTGTGTTTTCTTTTTGGCCCTTCATTAAATGACCTTTCCACCTTTATAGCCTAGCCTTAGTAAATATAAGGTATTTTTTACATTGGAATTTTTTGGGGAAAAAAATGATATTGAAAACTAAACCTAAGTAAACATGTCAATTACATTATTTGGGTACCAAGAATTTGAAAAATCTTGAATAAAATTGATCATTAGGGATTGATTATCAATTAATGTAAATTAACGATCTAATTAGTAAGCCATGTATCATTAAATCTAATACCCACCAATTTTTAATGAAAGAAATAACCTAAAAATTGGCTAGGTTTTCACCCCTCTTTGCCCAACATTGTTTTTAATTCAACCTTTGATTTATAGAAACATTGATAACTTTCAAAACAACATGGGCAATGGCCACAAAAATAAGATTAGAAAGACATAGCTTTTGCACAAATCCACTGCCCATTTGCCTACAAAAAGAAGTTCAATTCAAACAACAAAATTAATCGCAAATTTCAAAGTATTTTTTCCAATCTAACATTGACATCATTGTGGTAATCCATTATTGTTCTTTTAATACAATCATGCATGTGCCCAAATCTTCTCACACAACATCACTAGTTTTTGGTTTGAATTTGGCATTATACTCACAAGCTTAACATTTTTCTTTAAAGCCATGGTTTTTTTGTTATAAATGCAAAAAAAAAAAAAAATCATTAAAACTCTATTTGTTGTGCAATGAAAGGTCTTCAATTCCCATGGCTACATATCACATAAAATTATTCACTAGTTGCTCAATCAATCTTGTGTCACTCCACAATTTTTTCAAAACTAATCTATAGATCTAATAAACAATTTCCTTACATTTGTTCAAAATTGAGAAAATGGAAAAAATAAGTTTAAATTCCTCTTGATGTTCTATCCTTATTAAAAAGCTTTGTTTGATCACATTTGCAAGATTTTTGCACATTCCAAATGCTTATCAAAATAACCCATGAACAAAAGTTTAAGTAGTCTAAAATGTGCAATATAAAACTCTTTTCTTAACTTCTATAATGCCAATGCATTATAACCAATACACACCAAATGTACAACACAACTATCAAAAGATGGAAACCATAAACATTTGTTACCTTTCAATGAAATGTAAGCTAGTTCCTTAAACTCCCAAATCCCATCACTAATTCAAAAATAAATAAATTTTGAGAAATATAATTCAAAGGATATAATAGAAACTAAAGTAATTAAAAAAGGATTCCAAATCCAAATAAGTTGAAATCTTCAAAGGTGCAAACAAGATAACATGAACCACACCTACCCCCTTGGGTGATTGTTCATTGGGTGTTTATTTTGGAATATTCTTGAAATATTTTGAACAAAAATATTTTTAAAAATCTTGAAATTTTTCATCACACTATTCAGTAATGGTTTACATAAAAAATTTGCTAAAAATATGCCATTTAAAAAAAAATCAAGTCCATTTTAAAGTCTTTTATTGTTTAAATCCATTGGTTACATTGTTTTCAAAGTGTTTTTGGGTATGTTTCATTTATTAGATTGACTTCAATATATATACTAATTTACATTGAAAATAACATTATGTAAAAAGGTGAAAACATGGTAAATGGAGGTAGGGGCACTAAGGTAAAAGTCATTTTCCAAGGACTACACATGACATAGTCATTTATGTGTTAGTTTATAACTTAAAATTTTATATTTTGGATACTGAGTTTAACATTACATGTTAGATACAAATATGTTTTGATTACAATTTGATATTATGTCATATATATTATGCATTCATGCCCTTTATCACATAAATATGAATAATTTTTTAGGGCCACATTTTCAAGGTCAAAAACATGTTTGAACAAAACTTGCTCAAATTGGTTATGAAAACAATTTCATCAATTACCCTTTTGCCCTTCTAATCATTAATGTTAAAATCCTCTTCAATTTTCAAAAGGAATGGTTCACATTTGGTAGAAAAAAAGGATATTGGAAATAAATAAATAAATAAATGTTCATTTTTGAAGTTTGAATGTTTTGAATATGCAAAAACATTTTTGATTCTATCAAGCTTTGAACATGTAAACTTTACAAAATTAATGAAAAACATTCAAAACTTTTATAAGAATTTAAACTATTATGTTTCCCTTGTGATCTTTCAAAAATACAAAAATGCAATTTCAAGGAGTTTCCATTCACTTGAGTGGCTCCTTTGACTATATTTTTACCCAAAAACAATTCCATTTGGAATTTATTTTATTTTATTCTAAAATGTTAGATACACAAAAGCAAACACTACTTACACTTGTTGTGGTACATGTTAGTGTTACTACACCTTCAAACATTCAAATTCCCAAGCATTTTGCTTATTGTGAAGCTTTTGTTATTTTTACAACAATCACCACCACAACAGTAGGAACAAAATTTGAAAAACTATAGTTTCAATAATATTATGAAAATAACACAAAAGATTTAGTTGTTACAACACTTGGCAATGTCTAGTTTACTTTTAATCATTTACAATTTTTTTTTTCAACCTCACAAGTTTCAATCACCACAAGCCAATGACATTAATCATAAAAGAAGACCATGTAGAAATCCTACATTTTTCACCTTTTTAAAGAAATTTTAATTAGTTAGGAAAATAATTGTAATTGTTAAAACAAAAAGCATGGTAATGAAACAACCACAATGAAGCTTACAAAACTCATAAAAATAATAAGATGTGTCACCATGAAAATTAACAATAAAAAAACATCCACGGTAGTTATACCCTATCCCCCACCCCCAATTTATTATTCAACTTTGCTCCCTTAAGCTATAGCATCATTATTACCTATTGCAACAACACCATTGCTACAATTCTAGTGTTCATTTTTCAATTTACCAATCTTTTGCATTTTTATTTTTTTTTCATTTTTTTTTTATAGTGGCAATATGAAGTTTCATGTAGCTCCTATGAATCTACAAATGTTCATCAATCACAAAAAGAAGAACCAACATGCTTCTCATGCACACAAGTTTTGGGTAAATGCACATTACACTCACCCAAAAAGGGTGAATGAAAGTCCATTTTTACAGTCCAAATCTAGTGATTTTTCAAAAAAAAAAACATTTAAATGATGTTGATATTCACATTTTTTTTCCATTTTCAAGTTCATACCACCATAATTATTATTTTTTAAAACCTTTAAAAATATGAGCCTTGAAAAAATCAATTTAGATATCAAAATGAACTTTATGAATTTGAAATTTTCATTTTAAATCTTAAATTTTTTTAGAGACTTTTTCTTGCTTGATTTTTCCATCTTAAGTGTTATGATACTTCAATGTGTGGTGGTAAAAAGTTATAGATTTAGTTTCCAACTCCACTAAAAGAAAGAAATCCATAATGATAATTTTCTTGGGGTAGTTTGGACTATGACATTAGATGTACCATCTTTTGTAAAGTCTACCTTGAATTGAACATTTATCTTGTTGGTAATTTATTTTTTTAGGTTTGAAAGATTAGAATGTGGGTTTCAAATTTTCATCTCACTTTTGCCAAGTTTTTAAAATATATTTGAATATAATGCAACAATATTTGATTCATTCAAAGAAAACAACCACTTTGACTTCCCAAAAAGTCCATTGTAAAGTGCTTTTACCCTTTTTGTAATCCTAAATTATTTTTTTGGTCTTTTAAAAGATAAATTCTTTTACAAACAAAAGTTATTTTTTAAAAAACCAATTGGTGATAGAGTTATAACATTAATAAATCATGATGATTAGCTACATGTTGGTGTTTTGACTATTTTTGAAGATGTTAAAGCCTATTATTTGTCATCTTGTGTTTACATTATAAGGTAATGCCCATGGTGGACAAAAATGTGAACCATATAAGGTGTGAAAATCAATATCATATATGTATACACAATATATACATATAGTTGGAGAACTTGTGTAATATTTTTTTTGATGAGGTACTTAAAACTATTAAACTTTGTGTTTGACACTCCCTCTTTTCTCTATGTTTAAGTATTATTATTGTTTAATTTCACAAGGCTACAACAAGTTATTTTATGTGTCATATTTGGTTTCATTTTCATTTGTGTTGTGTGTGTGTGTTTTTTTTTAATGTTTTGTTTGTGTATTTGGGTGTGATGATTGATAGATCTCCTTTGTTTATTTCGTTTCTTTATATATAATTTAATCTTATGAAACTCACATGATTATCTATCTATGGAGGAAGGTAGTTTGTTTTGTTTTGTAGTTTATGAGATCCACTCAACCAGGATGCTTCATATCATGTTCTTGGTGTCTTTGGAAAACTCTCAATGAGGAGGGGTGCATGGGCTTGGTTCCATGACGTTTGGACTCATGATGCAAAAGTTCTTGAATATTAAATGATTTTTTCATTGAAAACTAAATTAAATCGTAGCTGAAAATTTCAAGGAATTGGAATATGCCTTTGGTTTTCTTGGAAAAATCTTGATGAGCAAGATTTAATGGAATTTATTTGGTAAGATTTGGATTCAGAATGTGGGAGATATGGATTTTTAAATGATTTCTACTACTACAAATTCAAATAAATTCCAAAAACTAGGTTTTGGAAGGAAAATCAGTTGAGGACGTGCTAACACTTAGGCCAACGACATAGGTCACACTAGTCTCTTATCTAATTTTGTGTTTCCATTGTTTTTCCTTTGGTCTTTGTATTGTATTGTATATGTTTTTGATGTCTCCTTGATTTATCATTTCTCTTAATTTCAATCTTGATTACTAGGCTTACCACACTTATTTTGCACTTCCACATTTTTATGCAATGTCACCCTTCCATTTCTTAAAGGACAACATGTTTAAATAAAATATTTTAAAGTGCAAGAGGCCCAAAAACCATTGCCCCTTTTATGTAGACTTTCTCCATGGCTTAAATGTTCACTTATCAACAAAATGACCTTTCCAAGATTGTTGCATAACATGAATGAAACACCACAACTTTTTTCACCCATTATGTCACTTTGAGTGCAAGCCAATATTTAATTAATCCTTCCCATTAATTTTTGAAATGTGGCAAAAATTCATGTTACAAATGTTTATGTAGTCATTTGTCCTAATTTTTAAACATATGAATGTTATAGTCACACATGAAGGTAGGTGACAAAAATTAGGTGTATAAGAAGGTATATAAAAATGTGTTGTACCATGAGATTGTTCACGATTATGCTTTTGATGTAGTTCTTCCATGTGGTTTTGCAATTATAATTATTATTAAAAATATATTGGACAAAATAATGGCAACATACCTTACATAGAGTAGGAGTGGATTCAACCCATGACGATGACAAAATTTGATTTTATGGTCAATCATTATAAGATATCTTGTCCATTTCGATCCTATGTTTGGGATTAGTGTGTGATTTATGTCCAAATCAACTCATTTTGCGATTACACTTGGAGCAATCCTACATGTCACCATAATTACAAGTGTTGATGTTGTCATATATGTGATTAAATTATGACAAATCCAAATTTTAATCGTACATGCAACTACAATTTGTGACTATCACAAGTTTAAATGAAAGTATTAATAAAAAATGAACATATGTTATCCATTATTTATTGGTGGTGTCCATTAATGGTTGACAAGTGTATTAGAACAACTACATTTGTAACTATATATAAGTGATTAAATGACATGTGGCACCTAAATTGTTATTGCAATTTGAAATGTACAAGTTCATTTATTAGTTAGTAGCTAGGTTACAAAATCCTATTATTATCTAATAAGTACACTAGGTAGGCTTAGGTTCAATTTGTTTTGTAGTTTAAGTATATTAAGCTAGGTAAGGCATCTAGTAGCTTAAATAACCTAAGTAGGCCAAATAGGCTAGCTAAGTTATGGGGATAAGTTAGGTTATGAAGGTCAAAACACATTCAAAGGAACCACAAATGGCATTAGATATCAGATTTTATCCTAAGAAATTAAAGATTTTTTTTTTCATCTCCATTTGAAACCATAGTAATTATGGTACATTATTACTTTTTAACACACTGAATGTCAACAAATTGAAATGAAAAATCCATTTGATTCAATTTTAGGTTTTGGTTTAGTTAATGACTTTTGAAAGTGAGAATTTCTATCATTAAAAAGGGACATTTTTACAAAGGACTTTCAAAGGACTCATATAATAAAGGAAGTTGATGGTTAGAAATATGAAATTATAATAATGTATCAGGGACACTAAAAAAACAATCAATTTTTTTAAAATGTGGAATTTTAAAACTTTGAGGATTCAAAGTATGTACATTTAAAAATTTAAAATTTCAAAACTTGAAGAATGTTTTACCACATATAAAATGGGGTAAAATGTACATGAGGTAGAAATGCTCTTTGTCAAGAGGCGTTAAGAAGGGTGTCATGGAGGAGGAGGAATGTATGGCGATTTCTTTGAAGGCTCTAGAAGAAGCAGTAGCAGCAAGCGCAAACTGGGTTGTTTCGCACTTCCGCGTGGGTGTCAGAGGCGGAGTATTGGCAGGGTGAAAGCACCAAGACGACGAGCTCCAGAAACGTGTAAGTTATTAGAGACTTCAACTGCAGTCTGCGTGATTTTCTGCTGCTGTTGTAGCCTGTTTAAAAGACTTTGTGTCTGCTTATACCTACACGGATTTGACAATAAGATGCACGAGTAGCAATGTTGGAGTAGCACGAGATACTTTCTGGAAGCGGGATCTCGGAAGTGACAAGAGAAACTTGGAGATTCTGCAAGGTGCTGTTGTGGAGCACACGGTGCAGTAGCTCAGAGCAGCCCCTTGGGTGCTCAGCTCAACCCTTTTTTACACTAGAGCTTGAATGATGCGCTCCCAAGTCACGGGGTGAAACCCACTTGAGGGTTTCACAAAGTCAAGTTGCGGAAATTGTGACTTAGTAGCATGCTCCCGACTTCCAACTTTAAAAAGGGGTAGAGGGTCGAGTTGGGAGCCCAGGGATTAGACTAGGAAGAGGGACTAGTTTAGCTTGTATGAATCTACATCCAAAAACCAACCCGAAAAGGTTAGTTTAGCATTCGGGACACCTTTGGGTGTTGGGGACTTGCCACGGGCACTTGGACACACAAGACTCACCACAGCCCGGACTCGGGAGTAAGCCACCACCTTACTCCCCTATAGTATTCTCTGCGGCTGGTCGCCGAGGCTACATCCAAATGGCACATTCTGTTGGGATTCCCGAAATGGAGTCCCGAAACTGTCCCGATTGGACTCCCAGAACTTTGAACGGCCATAACTCCTCGCCCCAAACTCAGATCGGGATGAGTCCTAAAGCACAGTTGTAGCTCTCGTTGAGAGCTTTCCAACGCCGTGTCGCACTCTTCAAGGACACGTCGAGAAGAGGTCGATTCCCGACTTTTAATGGTCGGGAGTCAAACTGCCAATTTGACTCCGGGCCTTTCTTTTTGCCCATAACTTGGGCTGCAGATGTCCGAATGGCCAATGCGAGGCCATTTTCGATATTTACGTTTCAAGACCTTTTCAATGACACCAAGAACACCTCAATGCGAGGTGTTTTGGGCCTTGCTGTTGAGCTCTGAACATTCAGGAGTCCCGGAGGACTCCAAATCTCCAACTTTTCCAAGTGTTGGGCTTCACCCCCACACTTGGCCAAAGTGGGGTTGCGACACTGAATTCCCATGACTTGAGTGCAGAGCTTCAAACCTTAATTGTGAAGCTGATAATGCCAGGGAGCTTGGGCTCTGTTCTTTTGCTTTCCAGCTTTGTTTGTTTGTTGCAAAGCCTGGTCACACTAGGGCCAGTGTAGAGCGTCGAACCCTAATTTGTGAAGCTGCTTATGGTAGGGAGCTTGGGCTCTCTTGTTTTTGCTTTCCAGCTTTGTTTCTTTGTTAAAGCCCGGGGTACACTAAGGCTCGTTCAG
>Ga0116231_10009791_pt1 | contig 15859 bp, 9 predicted proteins | sample S1TSphgellanicum_2_FD_89695 | JGI IMG/M metagenome (GOLD analysis project Ga0116231, IMG submission 89695) | Host-associated microbial communities from peat moss isolated from Minnesota, USA - S1T2_Fd - Sphagnum magellanicum MG | ecosystem: Host-associated > Plants > Peat moss > Unclassified...
CTTGCTTCACAAATTGGGTTGCAAGGGCATTCAAACCCCTAATGCATTAATCTTTAGCTTAATTTTTTAGAAAAATTAACACATTATAAATGTGAAGATAATGACATAACTTTACCATTTTTTAAAAAAATTATTAATTTTTTTTGAATCTTACTACATTTATGTATCTATCCAACAATACATTGTATCTATTATTGAACAATTAAAAATTATTATTAGATGATACCTTATATTAAACTATTAAACTAAATATGAAATTGGCATTACAAGATTCAAGTGTGATCATTAGACTAAATCCTCCAAAAGAAAACTAAAAAATAATAAAATGACTGATTTTCAATCCATCATACAAACATTTTCTACAAACAAAACAAAACAAGGAATACCAAAATCATTGAATTCAAATAAGGCAATTTTTTCCCATTAATAGTCAATGCAATAAGGTGAATTTTGTACACGCACAATAATATAAGTATAGCCTCAAAATAAATGAAAATAAAGGAAAGATTAAAAATTCATCTCAATGACCCAACACCATCTACATTATTCCTTGGTGGAGGTGTAAATCAAAATTTCAAATTACATATATATATATATAATCATACTTGTCATTGAAATATTAATTGTAATTAGTATAATATTATTCCAATAATAGTCATAATTCAACTAATAGTGGTCATTGTTGTAATTGCAATTATTGCAACCACCATTGCTATAATATGTTTTCTTCTTTTTTTTAAGGGGGTGAAATTAGAATTGTTTAGCATTTGGTTTTAGAACATACTTAAGATGATGATGAAAGATAGGTTGGTATATGTAAAAAAATTGTGTGCACATGTTGTTATGTGAAATTAAAGACTTTCACACAAGGTGATGATGCAAAAGTAAATTGTGAATTTTTTGTATGAATTTTTTTTTTTGTGTATATGTGATGATTTTTGTTGACCTCACACAACATATGTATTCAAAATTGTGTAATGAACTATCCCATATTGATTTAGTTGACCTAAATTTGGTTTCACATTTTTTCTTCGATAACCAAAAACACAAGCATATGTTCATCTAATCATGAAAGAGGTAATACTATTATACTTGTGAAAATACATTGATAGCCTATGTCAATGCATTGAAGTTTATTCATTGTTGAATCATGATAGGAAATGTAAAATATTGATAAGATAAAAAATTTGAAGCTAGGATGTGAAAATAATTTAGTAAATCAAATATTGAAATTGTGTTAATTTTAACTTTTGTTTATTATTGTTTTCCGATTTCATATGCATAGTGTGTGTTTGGTTTTGAAAATGAACTATGTTGTTGGATGTCAAGCTTAGTTGGTGACAATAAGACAATGCTAATGGCAATGTTTGTCAAACCTCTTAACTCTTTAGGTGCACCACTCCATCTCTATCACAATGTGTCAATAGGCCAAGCTACAAACTCCATCATTATAACTATGTGTTGGTATATCATTTTAAACTCCATCGATAAAACTACAAGATAAACTATAAACCTCGTCATTATAACTAGGTGTTAGTAAGCCAAGCTGTAAACTCCATCATTATAACTAGATGTTGGAATGTCAAATTGTAAACTTTGTCAATATAACTACAACATAAGTTACAAACTCCATCACCATAACAAAGTGTTGGTATGTCATGTTGTAAACTTTATCAATATAACTACAAGATAAACTACAAATACCATTGCTATCACTAGGTCTTGGTAGGCCAAGCTCATTTGTTCATAAATATAATGAAAGGCATGTAGATGTTGGTAATGCAATAGTTGTAGTTTTTCAATTATGTAGGCCATGAGAAAAACTTGAACTTGAGCCTAAACCTTACCCTATTAAACAAAGCTCAAGTATGTTCACATAAGAACAAAATTTGGTCATCCAGGCTAATAAGAAATAATTTTTTTGAAATTATGCCATAATGAATAACTTGCATGTCATGCATAGTGAAAGAATCATAGATACTCAATTATGATCTCATAAATGTCGTTTTTCAATTTAGGCATTTAAACAAAATGGTTACATGATTAGAAATGGTCAGTCCTTTTAAAGAATTGTATCAAAAAGATATGGATAATTTTATTGCACGGGTAAATAAAGTCATTGGAAATTTCATGATACACAAAAATACAATTTAAGAATTGAATGAAAGTTGGTTGAATGGAAGTACATCAATTTCACAATTACAATAAATAGAATGCCTTGCATGCAAAGTTAGTGAGAATGGTCTATTCATGTATTTAATAGGAATAAAAGTGAAAACCCTAAAGTGTTTTTAAAAAAATATGAAAAAACTTGTATTTGATATTAGGTTTTGAACTCTTATGCATTAAGTCAATTTCCTTCCAAAGTTTTGAAAACAAACATCACATTGGTTTGAATGATACACAAAAACATTAAAGGAATCATGAAATGATATAACTGAAGCCTTAGTGAAATAAAGTTTTAAAAGAAAGTCTAAAAAAACCTAATGCTTGAATTACATTAATCAAAACATGAAACTTTAAAAATGATAAGAGAACATAAGGAAATGACTATGACATTACAAAATAAACTACAAAGGTGTTTGACATGGCACATGGACATGAGGTAAAATGGTTCAATTTATGTAAAAATCAATGCATTGATCTTGAAACATATCCTCATCAAATTTGTTTCCAAAACCAAGACAACAAGTAAAGTATGAAACAATTGATAAGGCCATGGTTAGGGTTTTTAAAAAAGGAAAAAATCATTGAAGAGATTCCATAGCCAATGGTCACTAGGTGTTAAAATTGGTCACCAAGGTTGTTCACTTCGTAATTGAATTTGAATCATGAAAGAATTTAGAGGTGAATTTCATATGGGATTGTCCATTAAAAAATGGTAAACCAAATGAATAAACTTTAAATTTCGTTTACTATAGCCCATAATTAGTAAAAGTGAAAATGTGAAAAGAGATTTGTCAATTCTAGAGTGAAAGTGTTCCATGAGGATAATATTATTAGTGTAATGAATTACCTTCACATGGTTGAATAACCATAAAATAATAACGGGGAGGAATTCTAATAAGACAATATTTTTAGTGAAAATAATCTTAGTCTAATTGATTTAAAAAGGCATCTTAATAATTGTTTAGTTATTAGTGATAAATATTCATTTATCATATTTTATTTACTAGGGGGTGAGGTCATTTAAGTTAATTAGTCCAAGTAGAAAGTGGGTGAGGGATGAATGGTTTCCCTTAACTAGGATTTGTGGAGGAGATTAAAATAAAGTGAGGAAATTTAGGAGGATAAGGAAATTATGTGTAGTAGGGAACCACCTTTGGTCCCTTATTATTTTTTGGGCTCATTCCATTCTTTCATTATCATTTTCTCATTCTATCATTGTGTGTGACTAATTCTAAGAAAATTAACATGTATGAAATGGAAGAAGGTTGTATTTGTGTGAAGAATAAATACACATGATCAACTTGTGATATATTTTTAATGTGTTTTTCCTTGATTTTTTAAATGCAATCAAAGTTTTTTTTTAAAATTGATATAAAATATTACTCTTTTCAGTTTGGTTCTTTAATTGTTTTGCAATGAAAAATATTTTTTGTACAATTTATTGGATTAAGAAGGTAGGTTTGTTATAAGGTGTTAATTGCTTAAAAGGCAACAACTAAAGGTAGTTATTGATTTCTTAAACTACAAAAGGTTGGTAACATCTATAAGAAGGTTATAAGTAGCTATGGATTTTTAAAAAGTCTATAGAGGAAAATGGTTGTTGTAGGACAATAGAAAGACTGAACATAATTGTTTGTTTGGCATGCAATTAGTTTTGAAGTATGTTTTTTGCAATGAATTTTTTTGTAAAGTGCGTGGTATGTTATAACAAATAGATTTTTTACTTTTGATTATAATAGACCCTTTTGTAATACAATGATCTTTATGTGCCTAAAATTAAATGGAATTAAAAAAAAAAAAAAGTAAACCAAAAATGCCCCCATCTACAAATTTACCATTTAATAAATGGAGATACTTTAAAGGTCTACTTAAAAAACTATTGGAGCTCTTTTACTTTGTAAGATATAAAGATAATACATATTTTTAATGTTTTGTTATAATAGAAAGTAAAAACCTTATTTGATATAGAACCTTTTTTTTGGTTTTATATGCATGATAGGGCAAAAGGCATTCAAAGGAGCCATTGTCATTACTTTATACTAGTATTGTATGACTTTTTTCACCAAAATAACTTTTTCATATGAATGTTTTTTTTTTTTGCAATTTGTAATAAAAAATGGTTATAGTTTCCCCAATAGATCATTCAATTTTTTTTATTAAATAAGAATTTGTAAAATTTTGTAAATTCCTTCTAGATTTTAAGTTTTGTTTTGAAAACTAATAGTAATGTCAAATCATATCAAAAAGTGTTCATTATTTTAAAGTTCAATTTCATGTATTATAAATTATGTATTTTTTCAATACATCATGTAAATTATACCCCATACATGTGTGATAAATCATTTTGAAAATTTTGAAAATTTGAAGCATACTTTTAATTATCAACATTTTAGAATTTCATGCACCTTTTTGAAATTATGAATGTCTTTTTTAGTGTGTATAATATGTTATTATCATCTAATTTTTTTACCATCAATTTAGTTTTATTTTATGAATCCTTTGAAAGTCCTTTGTAAAAATGTCCTGTTTTAGTGAAGTAAAATTTCATTTTAAAAAGTACTTCCCTAAACCAAACTTAAAATTAGATCAGATTAATTTTTAATTTTATTTTCTTGAAATTTATGTGTGTTATAAAAAAATAACTTGCCATAATTACCATGGTTTCAAATGGCAAAAAACAAATAAATCTCTAATTTTTTATGACAATTTTTGACATCCAACACCTTTTTTTGTTCCTTTGAATGTGTTTTGATTTTGATACATGGTGAATTTATGAAGAGGTCATAGATGTTTAAAAGATGCCAAGTTGCCACATGCTTGTTTCATGAACATTAATGTTCTTTAAGTCATGCTTAAAGAACATTAAAACATCATTCAATACTTGAATCATATGGAGTTTTTGTCAAAAGATTACAAAATTTGTGATAACAAGAATCACACACAAGAGTCAAAACTATTTGATCCTGAAAAATCAATTGTGTTTTTGTGGAAGGAACGGTGGAATGGTGTTTTGAGAAGGGCAATAGGAAGAAGATTAGTTCACCAACTATCACAAAAAACTCATGATGGGGCTTTGTGAAGGTCATTTTGTAAGCCAGATCATTTGAACAAAATATGTTACAAACATGGTATTACTAACCCACATTTTACAAAGATGCTTACAAGTACTATAAGAATTGTGAAGTGTGTCAAGTTTATGCAAATCGATCCCATTGAAAATGTTTTTTTTTACCAAACATTCATTTCTTGGGACCTTTTGAAAAGTGGGGTGTAAACCTAATAAGATTGTTGCCAATGACAAAATGAGGCCATCAATTCATAATTGCTACAATAGATTACTTGACCATGTTTGTAATCGTTCAATCCTTGAAAATTGAATTGTGAAATAAGCACATTTCTTGAATGAATTGTGGTCATTGAAAAATTGGGTCATTTAGCCTTTGCTTTGTACTACTCATTCATAAGGAAGAAAAGTTCTACCATGTGTGCTTCATTCATTGAAGGAAATTGAAACATAATGTGTTGCATGAGCACCCCTTTGGCATAACAGACATACCTGAAGGAGACAAGAGATGATGATGCTTTGCCCTGTGCTACTGCCCCCAAATCAATTCCTTTTCCTTTTCCTCTTCCCTGCAGGATCCTCCTCTGTATACGAGGCCTCCATCCATCTCCATCTTCTGAGAGTTGGGATCCTACACTTTAGTAGTACTCCTGCAGCATGGTATACTCCCTCCACCAACCTGCCCTTTGCTCAAAGATTAGAGGACTCCATCACTTTGCTAGTAAAGCTTGAACTTGCATATTAATGTTTAGAATTTACCTGGCCCACCATCCTCCATGCACTTGGTGAATACACCACCACCCACCCTCCATGCCACCCTTGCGCAATTAGCTTTTTCTTCTTCCCAAGAATCCCATGGATAAATACACTTGGCAAATTTACTACCACACACCTCCTCCATGCCACCCTTTGACAATTAACTTCCTTCTTCCCAAGAATGCCATGGATAAAATTCCTTACAGGGCTCTTTGCTTCAAAGAGAAGAGAACATGAAGAGCTCTATGAAGCAAATGCTAAATGACCCAATCGATGCAAGAAAAATCACATGGTTTCACAAACAAGTCATGAACATGCATCTCCGATTGTTTAGCACTATATGCTTTTGGATTGAGGAAAGCTACCTCAAAAGTCTCTACTATACTGTCAAAAATTCCAAGGATTTGCAGGCTTCATTCCCAAATCTATTACTCACCACCAAATATCACCAACTCTAATGGAACAAGCATACCACATTGGCAGGACATACAGTCAGAATTCAGTTTTACAGTGCTAGAATCAAAGCAATAGAAGATCAGCTGGACCTCCTATTTTTCCTCATTCCCAACAGAACTTATCTGCTCACTGTTATCCAACACTTCAGATACTGATCCAGAACCCAGACACAGAAGTGCAATCTAGAGAGATGCAGAAATCTGGAGAACAGTTTGTCTCACAATGGTGCTGTGAAATTAGAGACCGAGCTACAGGCAGGTATGGACTCATGTCATTATACATATTCCAGAGAGCACAAACTATATGATATCCAAGAGTGCTTGAGCCCAGACAATTGCATTCGCAGATTATACCCCTAAAAGAAGTCAAAGTCCAAATACGACCCTCCTGAAGAGTGAGAAGACTCTGTTGCTGCCCTATTACTGCTACTACCCTTCTCACCCACCTTATGGCTCTCACTAGTTAGCTTGTGCCCTGATGATGATGGTGTGCTGCTGCTTGAGGAGCTCAAATTGTCTTGACTGACCATTTTGGCTCCTTTGCTTGGTGAGACATCCTCGGCTGGACTTGATTTGCTCACAGGGATTCCAAGTTCAAAAGGCCGAGGTACCTCTGGAGGTGATGTGCACCGAATTAGGGCCCAATTCACACCTGCAAGACAACAGAAAAAGACAGGAGATAGCTTTACTCATCATGCTTAGGCAGAAGACAGTATGATCTGTAATAAGTGTTTCACAATTTCTATGAGCATAAACTCTTCACTTCTGAAAAGAAAATCAAAGTTTGGGAAGAGTAGAAGATTGGAGCAGTACCTTCAAAGAAAGGATGGGCTTTGATCTCAGCTGCCCCTCTTTTGGATGCTAATCGATGCAGTGGCTCCTTAACTAGAAGTCCTCTGATGAGGTCCCGAGCAGCAAAACTGACTTGGTCAGTTGCAGACTCAGGAAACTTGAGTGGCTGCCCCACCACATTGAATAAAGTGGCTCGATTGCCAGAGCCCTTGAAAGGGGTCTTCCCATATAACAACTCATACAAGAAAATTCCAAACGTCCACCAGTCAACTGCACTACCATGTCCATCACCTGTTTTGGTAATTGGTCAGGTTCAGAAGCAAAAGATTTGATGTAAATTTGAGGCATTAATTCTATAATACCCTTGAACTGCCATCACAGAAAATGGCTGTTGATTTCAATCCAGAGGAGCGACAAATCTTCCATTGTTGCATTGTATAGAGAATGAAAAATTGGTTTGTTTTACTTCGTCTTTCATCAAAACAGAAAACAAAACACAGCTGCAGGGTTTGATGATTGTGTATCTACCTTTGATGATCTCAGGTGCCAAATATTCATGGGTACCCACAAAGGACATTGAGCGTGCACCTGTTGGTTCTGCTATGAGCTCTGGGAGGGGAGTGATCTGAGACAATTTTCAAGACCTAATGTTAAAAGAATCACACAGCTACAGAGAGTTCCATAACAACACAGAAAGAAACCCCACCTTGACATAGAGACATCAAAGGTTTTTGGGAGAATTGGGACAAGGTCCAAAGCAATTGGAGACAAATGAGTTCAATGCATTACCGGATAACCCATTTCCATCTTGGGTTTTGTGTTTTTTGCCTTCACTGTCTCCACCTTCCCATTCTTCCCATCTTTCTTCTTCCTCACAAAACTTGGAAGCAGGCTGGGCAGCGAAGATTTCATCACAAAACATGATGGTGTAACGCATGACAATGCTCCTAAAGGACCTACACAGGATGGTACCATCACCTGCACAGCATAAATAAAAGGAGAGATGGTTTTAGTACACACAGATTGCTCTCAACTAGGTATGCATAGAAATCTGGAACACCGGACAGCACAGAAATCTCCCAAAATCAAAAAAACTCTCCCAACATGAGAGAGGTTTGATAGACATGCCAATGATCTCAAAGGAAAAACTATCATGCAACAAGTATCCTATTCAAAACAGAATAACAGTAGAAGCAGGAGGGACAGAAGGTGAAACCCACTCACTTGGATGCCACCCACACATGATGGTTCAGCACAAGCCACTGGTTGTATGCAGTACATGGGAACACCTGCCCTGCGCCCACCATCATGTGAATCTCCTGCAGATGACCTCACGAGTGTTGGGCTCACCACACACTTGAGTGAGAGATCAAAGTCAGAGAGCATGATATGGCCATCCTCCCGCACCAGCACATTCTCCGGTTTCAGATCCCGGTAAACCACACCCATCATGTGTAGATACTCAAGGGCAAGGAGGATCTCAGCTGCATAGAACCTGGCAAGAGAAAGGCGACAGATTTGTTAGCGATTTTGTCTGGCATCCCTCTCTCTCTATTTCAAAAGTTTCAAGGTAAAGCACCCAAGATGTTGTGCAACAAAGAAGACTTGAGAAACTGGAAGTTTCTGTAAACTTTACCTTGCTGCTGGCTCAGAGAAGTGCTTCCCAGGCTGCCGTTGACGTAGTGTGTGAAGGTCGCCACCTGAGCAGAATTCCATGACCAGACACAAGAACTTGTCACTTTCGAAATGTGTGTAGAGTGTTGGAAGAAAGGGATGATCAAGAGATTGCAATATCTCTCTCTCTGTTTGTGCACGAAGAAGCTTCTTGCGGCTTGCAAGTGAGCCCTTGTCCATCACCTAAAAAAACCGAATGAAAAAAACCCTTTAGTAAATTCTCGTTGCAGAGGAGAGGAGAGGAGAGGAGATGCACATGTGAGACTTGAAAAACCCAAAACTCAGAAGAAAAATAAAGAAACAAAGCAGTTCTAACTTCCACAAGACACAGTAGTCGCAGCAAGTCCCTCACCTTCATTGCAAAATGGCTATGGCTACCTCGAAGCTCAGCAAGATACACACTACCAATATCTCCACAGCCAAGTCTTTTCAAGAGCTTGAAATGTGACAATCCGAGCGATCCATCCCGCACTCTGATTGCTTGAATGGCCTCCCACCTGTTATTCCCACAACAAGACCAAAAACACATTCTCTGCTTACAAAGGATCCTCCTCCAGGGATCTCAAAAGGAGAGGGAGAGAGAAAAACAGACCAGTTTCCTAACACACATACACACCTTTTGTCGTTTGCTTTGTGAGGTTTGCTGCCACCATATCCAAGACTGCTACAAGAGCTTTCATTGGAATCACTCCCATTGCTAGCTCTGCTTACACTGAGCTTCCCACTACTGTCTCTGTCACTGTCTCTTCTCCCGGACTCTCTGAGGTTGCTCTTCTTCCCCCTGTCTTTCCCATTTTCTTTTGACAATCCAGTTGCACTCTCTCCGCCGCTGCTACTGCTGTTGCTCCCCATCTTCCTTTGCTCATCTCTGACAAGCTCCTCCTCTGCAAGATCCCCGTTGGAGGAGATGTGGAAGGCGGCGCCTAGATCTCCTACTTTTGCGGCAATGCTCATGTTGTTGGTCGTCGTTACAGGCTTCATCCCCTCGTCATCTTCATCTTGTGTTGCTGTTTCCAGCTGCGCCGCGGCGGCTGTTCTTGTGCTGCTGCTTTCTTCTGCGTCCTTGTCTTCTGCAGCAGCTATGTCTCTTTCTCTCTCACCTGTCTCGCTCTCTCTTGGCTCTTGAGAAGAACCACTACTACCACCACCGTAGTAGTTGCTGTTGTTGCTGCTGAGACTTGATTTGAAGGAAGGAGAAGACGACGACAAATCGATAGACGACGATGGACTCTGCACATACGAAAGGCTCCCCCCACTCTCCCTCCCCTTCCCGATATCCTTTTCTCTCCATGCACTGCTTGTGCTGGCGGCGCTGCCAGTGAAGGAAGAAGAGCTCCTCCCGTAGCTCAATGTCGACGACGACAGAGAAGAAGACGACGCGGAGTTGTCCAAGCTGAAAATCTTCGCAGCAGCAGCAGCTCCTTCGGAAGACAAAGACGACGACGATGACGAAGCTCCAAGCTCCCGAGCTCCTCCTCTCCCAAAGCCCTTATCCAACCCCTTCACAGCCACCATAACGGCATTGCTCTTCTCTCGCAAAACATTCTCTAACAAGCTCCTGCCGTGACTTCTCTCCGTGCTCATCTTCTCTCTCACTCCTGTTGCAAGATCCTCAGCGTGTCTGCCTATCTCTCTCAACGTCAACAACTTCCGATCGTTAGTTCTTGACGAAGAAACTCTTTCTCACCTTATTCTCTCACTCTTTCTCTACACAGATCAAAGAGAGAGAGCTCATCGAGACATACAACAAGATATGACCGCCCCTTCTTCTTCACCTGTTAGTTTTGTTATCTGCCCCTCTGTGCGCGCGCGCGCGTAAAACTTCAACAACTCTCGAGGGTTCGTTCTTGACGAAGAAACTCTTTCTCACATTATTCTCTCACTCTTTCTCTACCACAGATCAAGAGAGAGCTCATCGAGATATACAACAAGATATGGCCACCTCTTCTTCAACTGCTACCTATGTTGTCTGCCCCTCTCCCCACACACACACACACACACACTCTCTCTCTCTTTCTCTATATCTCTGTGTCTCTCTGTGCACATGGAGAGTTTTGCTGCAAAGAGGCTTATTAATAAGGAAGCCAAGCTCGCTCGATCCCTTCTCCTCCGCGTCCTGCTGCTGCTACAACATCCAGATCTGGACTATCGAAACCACAGTATCCTGCGCTGGTCTAAAACCTGCCAAAAGCTGCAAACCTCGCTTGCACTCCATCTCTCTCTCTCTCTCTCTCTCTCTCCTCGCGTCGTCCCTTCTCTCGAGTCTCTAGAGTCCGTCTCTTCTCTCGTCTCGTCGTCTCCCTCGAGCGAGCACCTCCAAAAAATACAAACAAAGCACAGCACAAAAACAACAAGAGTTTTGTTTTTGGAAGTTTTTGGCAAATGGAACAAACAAATAAATAAATAAACAATTTGTACAAAAACTAGCTATACAAACTCCATTTATTTCTTTATTTTAAAAAAAATAAAAATTCTACCTATTTTCTATTTATTATTTACTTTTTGAAAAAAAAAATCTATCTAGATATGTTTTTTTTCTTTTTTTGGGGGTTTACTATTTTTACTACTTTATCTATCTCTTTATTATTTACTATTTTAATGGCTTTCTCTTTATCTACTATTTAAAAAGTGTTTATATAATTATATTTATTTATAAATATAAAACTATTTGATTTGGCAAAGTAAACTTGGTAGACCCAAAAATAAATAAATAAATAAATAACTAAATAATCTATTATTTTACAACCAACCCATCTAGACTATCAAAATATTCATTTAACTGCAAGCAAACTACAACAAAACATTAAAAATTAATTTATAAGTCATAAATCATAACCAAAATATTTATTCATTTAATTGAAAGTGGATCAACAAAATTATAAAACCTACAACTAACCCACATACATATATATATATATATATATATATATATAGATAACAATTTGATGATGGAATAATGTCTTTTTTTTGGGAAGAAAAAAGACAATTTAAAATATGATAACATGCAAAATAAAATAAAATAATTTTAAAAAATAAAATAAAGTGCAAAAAATAACTTTGCAAAACACAAGTGAAAAAAAAAAAAATCAAAGAAAAAAGGAATGATATGGAATTTGATAAGGAATTAATAATAAATAATACCATGGCCCTACCTCATTCATGTTCCTTTTCCAACAACTCTTTTATTTGTCATCTTAAAGGGTTGTATAACTAACATGTTATTAGGGTTAACATGTTATTAGGTTATTAGATTAAAAGTAACCCTAACCCTAATATCGATTAATTTTAAAGCTTAAAATTTAATCAGATTGCATAACTTTCTCCTTTGTCAAGATTTTGTAAACAATTAGCTAAATTGTCTTAAATTAATTATAATTTGTCTTAGGTTAAGATGTCTAAACCTTGTTAAGGGTAAAATAAGCCTAATCCTAATGTTGATTAATGTTAAGGCTTTAAATTTTTTTTACTAACTAACTAACCGGAAAAGGTGTTGAACATACCATTATTTTAAGAAGAATCATGTGGTTGCTAACTCATGTTAAGTAATGTAGAGAAAGCTCCCACTTAACTACCGAGTTCTTAACTGGGTCTTATTTAGCTTTGAGACATGTTTTCCTTCCAAGAAGGTAATGACAAATATGTCAGTAATTTTATTAAATATTCAACAAAGGAAGCACCGAACATTACTTGTAGGTACAATATCTAAGGTGCCATTTCGGTGGCACGCAAAAGGTTGATGTTTCAAAGAAAAAATTAGACAATAAAATTAAAAAATTGAACAAATAAATATATTTATTATTATTATTATTATTATTATTTAAAATTTGCTACAATTTCTTGTGACTTCATGTTGGACCAAGTCTAATGAACTTGTCAATTACCATTGGAGATAGTGTAGTTAACAATTCAAAATGACCATCTTCATTAGGACACAACAACCTATATGGTAATGATACAACTACTTTACATTCCACAAAGTAAGTAATGTGCAATTAGGGTATAGGATTTTACATAATGTAAGAAAACAAGGGGTGTGTAATCACACCATGGCCTTGCCATTTACATTTTAAAAAAAAGTATCTTAAGGAAAAAGAAGAAGAATTATGGAAACTCAAATATTTCACCATACAAAAAATATACCTAATTTTCACCAAAAAAATCCTCCCAAAAAAAAATCAAAATCTTTCAAGATATTATTATAACTCTATTATAACTACTAAATCTCAAGTTTCAACACAAGCCAAAATATCATCCTTTCAAAAATACTCCTATAAAAATAGACCTATGACCTAAGGGTCAAAATCCCTTAAGCTAGCTACTATACTCTATAATGAATCTAAACACAATATCCTAATTGCCTTGGTAGTATGCAAGGCCAACAAAGATAGCTAGTGTCCCTACCCTAGTTTAATGAGTTTTGCTTGTAAAAGATTTATTCCTTTTTTCATCACATATATTGTTGGATTATTTATTTACTTATTTATTTATTTATTTATTTATTTATTTATTTTGCCAACAAGTAGAAGTGTCTTATATGCTTAAGTGTTTAGTGACTTCATGTTTTGGTTGTGTAAGATTTTATGGTGTGTCGGGTTTGCTTGTTTGTTTGTAAGAATGTTTGTTTCAAATATTTTTATGTGGGTGCAAACATGCAAGTGTTTCCCCCTTTTTGGCTTTGGTGTTGTTTTATTTGGCTCACAAAGGGAAAGGGGAGGGGGTTATTATTTTTGTTTGTGTTGTTTGTTTGGTTTATAGTGTCATTTGTCTCTTGCTTTTAAGTGTATTTGTGTGAATTGTAGCAAGGTTTCCTCTTTCTCCCAATGCACACATGCAAAGAGAAAACCTAATGTTTCATATATTGAGGGTATTTCTCTTGAATGGTGAATGAAGTATTATTGATTTTGAGAGGTGTTTCCCCCATAGTGGTTAGTGAATTGATCCATTTGACACCTTTGTGTGTTGTGTGAAGAAGTTGAGATTAAAGCATTTAATTTCATCTAACCCTTGAAAATCAATTGTCTTGCTTTGGAAAAGAAAAAACAAAAATTGAGTTTATTTCCATTGACACAACTAATAAAAGCCCACCATTGGAAATAATGCCATATTTAAGTAGCTCTTAGTTTATTGACATAAGACAAAATTCACTTTTATTATTGTTATTATGCATACTCACAAAATTCACAAAATTTGAAATCTAAATCTTACATCAACTAGATTATTCAATCAAGAACCCCCTTTAGTTTCTCTAAATTTTTCCCATTAACATGATGAGCCTTGCGTGGTTAACATTTTTAGGTAAATTGTCGAATGGTAGGATGTATATAGGTACATTTTGTCATGTGTACATCTTAATTGATTTAGTTGATACAAGATGTTTATGATTTGAACTACAATGGCCTTCATTGATTTCATACAACATGGTTGGTGATTGGATGACAATCATCCTTAATTATGTCAAGCTGAAGTTTTTTTTTTGTTTTTTTTGGGAGGGATGGGAAGGACAATATGGATGAAGTTGTAGTGAATGTGATTAACATAGTAATGACTTCAATATGGGCGAATATGGAAGTGACTTTTTCATCCAAACGTTTCCCTTTCAATTTTAATTCCCAATTATTATCCACTATGATGAAATGATCACAATTGGGAACTTTGAAACATCGAAACCAATGGGAAATAACATGAGTCTACTAAACTACAATAATGGGTGTTCAATGTGTTACACTACATTGTGCATGTTAACATGACCAAATGGTGAATCAAAACTACACAACAACTACTTGCAAAGAGGCCATGAGCCCCAACCACTTTGGCGTCTATATAGGCTTGATGATGTTCGTCAACAAAAGCAAGTTTGTATTTTCAGAGCCCTAGATCAAAACCTTGTCGTGTTCGTTGTTATCTCAAAAATCATGTATGATCGAGCTTCTCAAGTTTCAGCAAAAACTTGATCTTCACTCAACTTTGGCTCCGGAACACCAAACACAACAACACAAGACACACACCAAACCCCTTTTAAGACATTTGTCCATTGCTTGTGTCCCTTATTGAGAAACTCTTTGAGCAAACCCACGAGCTTCCTATTGCTTCAATCGGCTATGAGCTATGACCGACCACCCAAGATCAAATTAATGTGCACCTAAACCCTAAACCACCCATAGATCCAATTGTGCCTAAACCCTAAACCCTTAACCACCCACAGATCCAATTGTGCCTAAACCCTAAACCCTTAACCACCCATAGATCCAATTGTGCCTAAACCCTAAACCCTTAACCACCCACAGATCCAATTGGCTCTAATGTTTTTGGGGGAATTTCTATATGATTACCATACTAATATATGATAAATCAAAGGTATTCATCGGATTTTTAAATAAGTAAATGGAATTTTTATTTTTTAAAAAAATAATTAAAAAAATTTTGGGTGGCCAAAATTCACCACTCGGTGACCCAAAAAAAATAAAATGCGGCTTTTTTGGAAAATGGGAATTTAAATTTAAAAAAAAAAAATCAGCCAAAGCCACACCATATTTTCAGTAGAAAGGTTAAAATTGCCATATTTAGACCATAGGTTCTTGCATGTCACCAGCCCGCAAATGTTTTTTTTCGGGTCAATTTTATGACATAGCCAAATTGGAAATGACCCACAAGTAGATCTAGCCAAATTTTGCTACAAGCTAAATATGAAAGCAAATTTCTTAAAACACAACTTCTACATTTTTGGCTATCTACTTGAACCATGAATAGAAATCTAGCAATTTTTGCTAAATTTTGGCCAAATATTCTGTCTGTTGAAAAAAAATCTTTCGAAAAAAAAAAAACTCGATTATAGCACACTTTTATTTTTTAATATATATATATATATATATTTTTTGGCTATATACAACCCCCCCCCCCAAAAAAAATAAAAAAAAAAAATTTGTCACCCACAAATAAATATATATCCCAA
>Ga0116231_10009792_pt1 | contig 15857 bp, 16 predicted proteins | sample S1TSphgellanicum_2_FD_89695 | JGI IMG/M metagenome (GOLD analysis project Ga0116231, IMG submission 89695) | Host-associated microbial communities from peat moss isolated from Minnesota, USA - S1T2_Fd - Sphagnum magellanicum MG | ecosystem: Host-associated > Plants > Peat moss > Unclassified...
GGGGGCTTTCTGCCTAAAAAAAAAAAAAAAAACACCAAACCCACTCCACACAAACAAAAAATTCAAAAAACAAGAAAAAAAAAAAAAAAAAAAAAAAAACCAGATGTTCCACATGTTGAAACAGTGGGTTTTTTTTTTTTCCCCCTGAATTCATATACTATGAGGCGCATGGAAACAAACAACAGAAATAAACAGAAATTGGTAATGGAAAATTTCAACATGTGGAATTTATTTGCTACCCATTTCATCTCACAGATATCTCTATAATCTCTCAAGAACAATAGCATTATTATTGATAGATCTGTAAAAGATTACCAGGATTTCTGTGAGCACGGTAGTATTGTTCAAAACAAGTCCAAGTGCAGAGAGGTTAAATTGTATCACAAATTGTCCATTGGTGATAGAATTCTGTACATCTTCGTACACTTGTCTGACCCTGTTCCATCAAGGCAAAAATAGATCATAAAACAAAAAAAACTGTTCTCAAGTTTGCCTTGAAGAAATCTTCATACCCACAATGGAATACTCTCATGATAACCATTGTACCCATGATGGGATATACTCTCATGTTTGAATCAAAGAAATCTTCGTACCCACAATGGCATACTCTCATGTTTGCATTGAAGAAATCTTCGTACCCACAATGGGATACTCTCATCTTTGCATCGAAGAAATCTTTGTACCCACAAATGGTTTGATCCCATCCATGGTAACGCTCACAAAAATCAGGTCAAAGCCAAAAAACCTAGACCAACTATAAGGACTGAGGGGAAAAAAACAACACAGATGGAACAGAGGAGAAGAGAAGAAGAGAATGACACCCAAGTATTATTTATGATGAGATGGCTGGTGTGTTGGGGTTAAGGAATGACAAACCAATCGCCGCCGTCGTCATTCAAAAGCGCAAGCAAAATGGGTTGCAAGTCTTCAAAAGACTCTTGAACTGCATGTACCAAGTAAGGATCCCGACTTATCCTCTCCCAAAGTTCCTCCTGGGTACTTTGCCTGTACTCCTTCACAATGTCCACTCCTACGTACACCTGCCAAAAAAAATAAAAATTAATCAATTAAACAAAACCAAACAACAACAACAACAACAACAACAACAAAAAACCCAACATTAAAAACTTTGATCAAATTTTCCAAAGAATCAAATCAAATCAACTCTCCCGAGTCCAAGATCCCAACTTTTCATTTCCAAGTTCAAAGATCAATACTCGATTACTTGTGTATAAAAGTAGCATAAGGTTCAGGGTTTATGGTTCTTCTTGTAAAGTTCTTTGGTGTTTTTCTTCTTTTTTAAAGTTATTTTTTCTTCCACAGGCAGTCTGCATCTGATGAGAAAGTTAGTAAAGAACACAAGAACTGACTTTGTTTGCAAGTAAGAACAATGGCCATTGGACTAACGAATGCTGTGCCTCTGTTCCTGTTGTTATGCTGTTATCGGGCATCCGCAACCACTCTCTCTCCCTGCACCCCAAAAACATAGCACCAAATTGAGAGGAGTCACTCACATACAGACGGACCTATTTTCATGCCTGAAAATAAGGGAGGGGGCAGGGGAGGGGACTGACACCCAAATGTGGGATTGCTGAGAAGCTGGGTTTGATCCTTTTTCTTTTGGAAGCACACTCTGAATGACAGTAGACAGCAAGAGATTATCAAAGAAAGACTTTTGTATTTTAGGATGATTTTATGAACTGTCTAAGAAGTTGGTCATTTGGGGTGGGGTGGTGGCATGGTGATTTTACAGATTTCAACAGAAAAAAACACTACTACTACCTGTTGCTGATGAGATCTTCTTCTCGAAGGGAGTTTATGATCGCGTTCCAAAGTGGTGCAAACTTAATTGCATCCACTTTTGCCTTAGAAGTCTGCAGCAGCAGGATCAAATGGGAAAATTGAGTCATCACAAGGAGACTCCCAAAAAAAGAGTTGATTTTAGGAAGTAGAATGCAAATTCACAAGACACCTGAAAAAGAGTTGATTTTCAGAAGTAGAGCACAAAATTCACAAGAACCCCAGAGAAAAAGAGTTGATTTTCTGATGTAGGGCACAAATTCACAAGACACCGAAAAAAAGAGTTGATTTTCAGAGTGGAACCCACTTCACAAGACACCCTAAAGCACAATTTCCAAAACACAGTGCACATCATATTGGTCCCTACTGCAAAAGTATAAAACTGAAAAAAAAACTCTCATCCATCTTACAGTCTTGATATTTCTTGCAAAAGTGAAAAATTCATAGCTACCATCAATGTTTGTACCTGGCCACCAATCGATATACTCCTTGTCCTGCACAAACCCATTAACAAATTTTAATGCTGAGAGAGAAAACTCACAACATATGTGGTTTGATGCATCATAAGGAAGATAGCAAAACGATCGAAGAAATGCAAAACATTGCTGAAAATTTAAAGAGACAAATTTGGAGTTTGCAGTTTTCGTACATTGGAAGACCATGTCTAGAAGGTTGCAGACACTTCACACAAGCTTCAGGAAACGTGGAAAATCGCTGCCGGATCATATCCAGCGTCCGGATCTGACCCCAGATAACACAAAATCAAAAAAACAAAGTCCGTGTACCTAGCTCCAACACAAACATGAGGAATGTGCAAATCTCTTGGGATTTGATTTCTCTTGCAACAACATGGATTTAGATTTCTCCACCACTCTCACCTCAAATGTGTCAGATTTCTGGTGTGCTCTAAATTTTCTCTTACAACTTGCAGCAATGATAAGAGATAGTTGCCAAAACTCAATATCAATTTCTTTTTTCTTTTAGCTTTGTACTCACCTCTCCCAAGCGTTGGCCTGCACCATCAAGGCCTCCGACAACAGCAGAAATAAACATGTACCAGATTTGTGCATCCAAGAAATAGATCTATAGAAAGACCCACAAACCAATCTGAAAGCAGATCCACTTAACCAAATCCATAACAGAAGGAAAAACATCCACACAAAATTGAACCATTACAACAATTGGAAAAAAAAAAACTAGAGAGAAAGTAAGCTAAATAATATATTATTTAAACAGTTTACGGTTTACAGTTTACAGGGATAGGGTTCAGGGTTTAGGGTTTAGGGTTTTTGTTATATCATTTATACAGTTCAGAAAATTAAGAGAGGAAGTACTAGAACACAAAACTCACCATTAAAATTGGCGCCCACAATGACATAAGAGTGAGTGCATTGTGGTTACCTGTAAAAAAAATTTAAAAAAAACTAATTAATTGCAATTTTAAGTCTCAATATATACCAGTATTACTGATTGGTAAAATCCACCAGCTTGATTATCTCAATCACATTTAACAATTTGCAACTGAATGTAGACAATATGAGAGAGAGATAGAGGAAGAGAGAGAGATTGGACCGACTTACTTGCAGAAATCTTATCAGGCCATCTATAGTGAATATTGCTTGTGTTGACTATGATTCTTGTTGGCTCAACCAGAGGTTTGATCTGCACCTCAAACCACATGCATGAGTTGAGATTCCTAATCTCTGGCACATTTGTGTTCCATTGGAAATTCATTCAGAAATTGGTAAAAAGGGTAAAAACCCAATAGGGAAGCACAAAAGTATTGATTATTTCAACACTACTGGTATAACCCAAAGCCGCCTTGCCTGGAGGAAATAGCTGAATGCAAACTTGCAAACACCAATTACCCACCAAAATGACGTGTACCTGCTCAGAAGCAAAGAGAAAAATTATTGAGTTTGGCAAAGAATGGAAAGATCTAGCTTTCCCTGAGACAAGAGGTTCAAGCTTGTAGAGGTGCCAGTTGGGCTCTCACAAACTGGTGAGAAGACAGGTCTTCTTCATCCTGTTGATTTTCATTCTCATAATTATTCACCTGCTGAAATTAACCATGAGATTCATCACAAAAAAGAATTCTTGGCCATCCAGCAGAACACGAAAAACCCATGTAACAACAAAGCCAGATGGAAAAGATCTGGCTTTACATGAAGTAATCAAGAGTGCTCTCGTACATGCCACGCCCAACATAGTAGCGTTCCTACACATCGAAATTGCACATCAAACCAAATTCCCACAAAGAAAATAGTAACTTCCACAAGAAAGTAGTAGAGAAATGATATTTCTATATGCTCTTTTCAAACCAGGTGCTTCCATTTGCATTCACCTCAGGAGGACCCAATTAGCAAGTTACACAAAAAATAGTAAGGAGATTTAGAGTGAGTGTGTGTGTGTGTGTGTATTTTCTCTTTACCTGATGCACCCATTTGACAAACTGGACAATGTAAAAATTCGAGCACCTGTCCAGTTGCATACGAAACAACGGTACACGTAGCACAAGTGCAAGAAATAGTTGAAATCCAGCATAAATTCCCAATACCCAATAGAAAGCCCTGAACCATTTATTGGCTCTCGGACTTCTCGCCTCTTCCTGAAGTGTCTTTCTGCAAAATGGAATAAAAGAAAATCAAATCCACATTTCCTGACAAATCTTCTGACGCCAACACAAAACCTTACAAAACCAACCCGAAAAGGAAAACCGAAAGTCAGAGAAAATTGCACAGTGGTGGTGCAGCAAACTTACATGTAAAGAAGCAATATGGCAGCTGAGAGACTAGCAAACCAAAAGAACCGAATGAGCATTCTTGACACATTACGTGCACGAGTGCTTCTATAAGCGCCCACCATTAATGTAACATCCAGAAATGCTGCCAAAAAACAAACAAACACAAACACACACACCCGCAAAATGCATTGAAACACACTTAAAATTCAATATGGAAAAAATAAATTGTAACACCCAAGATCTGAATTTTAAGAAATATGGTTTGGAGGGAAAGACTCGGATCTTGATTGAGTGGTTGTTTCCAATTTCAGTAAAAGTGCTCCCTTTTGAATCAAAATCAGAAACAGAATCTGAAATAAGAATTTGAATCCAATCTTGATAGGTCATTTCTGATTTCAGTAAACTACTCTGCACTGAATCTAAATGTGAATTTGGAATCTAATTTGAATTGCATCTTGATGGGTTGCTTCTGATTTCAGTAAACCACTCTGTTTGAATATGAATCTGAATTCTGAATCTGCTTTGCAACCTGAATCTGAAATCTGAATCTGAATCTGAATCTGAATCTGAATCTCTCATTTTCAAAATAGAGATGGGAACGGGGGAAAAAGCGGGTACATTGCAGAAACTTCATGACAATAAAAGTAGGACCAACGCTCATAATGTACTTGAGGGAACGGATGTGCAACTCTTGGTTGCAAAATGCGAATATCGTCAGCCCCTAAACACACACTCAACAAAAATATAAGTCCAGCTTTCAACAAATCAACCAGCATAATGGATTTGAAGAACAAAAAATCAGCATTCAGAATTGAACAACTACACACACACACACACACAAACAAGTAAAAACCCTAAAACCCTAAACCCTACTGGACGACTTTATTTTCTAGGTGGTATCTCCCCCTTGCACCAGCATTTTGCAGACTTACTTACGTGCAGGTTATATCAACAACATACCTGAAGCATACAGACAAGGAAAATCCAGAGACGGTGAAAGCTATGGTAAAGATGCAAGCCTGTACGATGCTCTACAAAATGGGTCTTTCCCACTTTTCTCTCTTCATCTACTGCCTCTTCTTGCTCTGGTTTTGCAGGGTCCTGCAATTGATTTGGTTGTCCCCGCCCCACCCAAAAAAAACCATCTCAGACCCAAGAGAGAGAAGAGGAACATGAACAACTTCCCTTTCCTTTTCCATACACAAAATGTTTGGGTTTTGGCAGAAACAAAACAGGGGAGAAATCGATTCACTCACAAATCGATCAGCTTCAGAATAAATGAGTTTTTTGGGTTTCTTAAAGAATCCCGCATTTGATCGCCATGGCCATGAAATCTCAAAGCAAGAAGGTGCCCTATGAGATCACCATACAAAACACAAACCACAGTCATTAAAAAAATTCACTTATAATTCAGAGGAAAAGAAAACCGCAAATACATAGATCATCAGCCAACCAAGCGAATAAATAAACAAATAAATACATAAAATACATACAACTCCCATGAGAATTGAGATCCTCCAAGTGTAAAAAGGAGGTTACAATTTTTGCCCAAGTGAAGATTTTCAAGAGAAACCAGAAGGTACTTTCAGCAGAAGTACCAGAAAAACTCATTGAAATCATCATAGTTTCTCCATGCTGAATGCGGAGATCTTCCATCAGCACCTATGGTTGACTCCTGTACCAAACCCCCATACAATATTATTATTATTATTATTATTGAAGCTTGTAAAACAAACACACCATCTCCCATTCTGAGATTGATCCAGTTTTCCCTCAATTTCTGAAGGAAATAAAAAGAAGTAACAACAACAACAAGACCTTGTTCTGGCAGTGAAAGAACTGTTATAAGTTATAAACCCAAAACTCTTTTGTTTGAGACTTGAAATCTTCACCTCAACCACAATCTCATGGATGGGTTTGATGACTCGGTCCAGAAACGAGTGCGGCGAATCAGGAACTATAATCCTTGATTTCCCAACAGTCGGTTTATCAAGCAAATCATACAACTCATCCGCCATCTGCACATTCAGGCCCAAAATCCTCAATTGGCTATAATTTCCTGAAGTGGTGTTTTAGGGTTTAGGGTTTAGATATAAGTTTAGGGTGTTAGGGTGTTAGGGTGTAGGGTTTTTCAAGTTGGTTCTTCAAACTGTAAACTTGCTAGAATCAGTAATCTATACTTGCTAATTAATCAGGTGTAAACAGTTAATTAGTGCTAAATGGCAAGAACAAAATTCTAAAAAGTCTAGAGTTGCTAAGTAAATTAGAGATGTTCAACAGTAATTAGTGCAAAAACACCAAACCATAATGTGCTAATTAGTCTACCCTTGCTAATTAATTAGATGTAAATGGTTAATTAGTGCTAATTTACTATTCAAGGCAGAAAGTAGAACTAAATGATTTGCTTGGAGACTGGCCTGATCAAAGCAACAAGTTGATCAAGTAATTGCAAAAGAACAGTTGCATAGCCAGGAGGAAATTGGCGGAGATTGCAGTGAGAAAATTGAGGGGACAAAGAAGATCAGTGTTTTGAGGAACATTACGTGATGGAAGATGTAACACAGGCATTCGGGGAGAAAGCGGAGATTTGCTGCTTCGCCCCATATTAACAGATAGAGCGCTGTCAAAAACAGCTGCATCTGTGGTGTGAATGCACTGCACCCCATCTCCGAATTATACACACAGGTTGAACATCAAAAAATTGACAGCACTTTGCATTACTAACAAAAATCACCCAAATCCAGAAAATACTCATCATGTTTGTGCAGATCTGAAAGAAAAGATCCACAAAAAAGACCAGAGAAACAAAAAAAAAAGACCATTAGTAAGAGATTTTAATTCTGTGCAAAAGGGGTGAAAGCTAGTTAGTATGTATCAGCAGCTCACCGCTTAGCCATAGAATCCCGTCTCAAGAAGTTGCACCAGCGATCATAATTCTCATTCAATCGATTGTGGACACTATTTATGGCACCAATATCCACCTGCAGAAAAAAACAAATTATAAAAATGTTACATTTCTGATCAAGAATTTTCTTTAGAACAAAGACAGGCAGGAGGGGGGGGGGGGCAGGGAGAAACCTACAAAAGAAGAAAAAAAAAATTGAGGGATTGCACAGCAAAAAAATTGTTGCTTGCTGGTGGGTACCTTGTTCTGTTCTGAGTCAACAAGCACACCCAGTCGTGATTGTGCATTGGCTAATAATAAAACCAGATGCTCTCGTTGGTTTGCCACATTGTCATTCTGCACACACCACATTCTCTCTCTTTTCAGTCACTCATGTTCAGAGTGCTCAATTGCACTATATATCGAGAGAGAGAGAGAGAGAGAGAGAAAACTCTATTAGATTTTGATACACAATTTTTGTACTCGAGAGAAAAACGCAAGAGAAAACTCTCTGCATTTTAGTACCCAATTTTGGTACTTGAGAGAAAAATGCAAGAGAAAACCCTCTACATTTTTGTAACCCCATGTTTTTGTACTTGAGAGAAAGAAAACACAAGAAAACTCTCTACATTTTGGGACACATCTTTTGTACTCAAGAGAAAAACACAAGAGAAAACTCTGTGTATTTTGGTACCCATCTTCTGTACTTGAGAGGAAAACAAACATGATGGGTGCTTTTGAAGTAAGAATATGAGCTCAAAAGAATTGTGTTGATATTTGCAAAATATTTCCATCCAACAGAAACACACCCTTTCATCGAGAATGTAACGGTTCTGGCAACGAAAAGAAGATTGTGTGTACCTGGAATCCAAATACATAATGCAGGAAATCAAACACATCCAAGGCTCGTTCTTTGGGCATATCGTAAGTATCAGGAAACTTTGGTAAGTCTGAAGTATACTCCAATGCTCTCGTTGCACCTGACACCTGTTTCAAAAAATTAACTTTCAAAGTGTTAATTAAGGAAAACAAAATGTTGAGTTTCAAAACACAAGAAAACCAAAGGATAACTTGTGTTGTGGAATTCTCTTGTATTGTAACAGTGAAATTGCTCATTGGACATTTCTCAGTATGAACCGAATTTGAGCTTGTTGAAAAACCCAAACACTCAACTCCATTTCAAAGCCAACCGCAAGCAAGGAAAAGAGAAGATTGAAGTATCGAATTTCTGATTGTTTGCTATGAGAATCAAAACCTGCAAAAAAAAAAAACCTAGATTTTTGGTCACAGGTGCGATTGCCCTCATTTAGGGTTTGCTCAACTCTCTATTGTTTGTACTGTTTGGGGTATTGTGGAATGCCTTGAAAAGAGGGAGGAAAAAAAAACAAAACTTACCTCTGGAAACAATTGGAAACTGTTGGTAACACCCGGTGTTTCAAGGGGTAAGATATTGTAAGCTTTATATTCCTGGAGCTTTTTAGCATCATTCGCCATCACTGCCTTCAGCTGTAGACACACCAACAGAAAGATCCCCAACAAAATACCCAAAAACTCTGAAACCCATCAATCACTCACTACTGAAAACAAAAATTCACAAATCGGAGAAACAATGGATGTCTGTCTGTCTGTATCATTGTGGAGTTGCACTCAATCAACCAAAGTGGCATAAACAGTGTAAAATTGCTGAGTTGCAAATGATTTGAGTGCCTTACTATTGCAGACTGGTGACCAAGAAAGAACACATGGGTCAGAAGCCAGCACTAAGAAAAATTTGTGCGGTTTCTTACTTACACTTAGATCAATAGTCATTTCAGAATGTGTACTTTGAAGTGCTTCCACGACTTCATTCAGAATTCTCGCCATCAAATACACTCTCCTTAATTTCTCCTGTTTGTCCAACCTGCAAAAATTGTAACCAAAACCACATGGAATTAAAAAGCAAAATTGCAACACCCAGGGACTAACAGTCTCAAGAATTTCCTCAAGAATCAATGATAACCCATGTCACCATCTTCTCCATGATAAATACATTTTTTTCAATTGATCTTCATAAGCGTTGGAAGAACTTCTCAACTACTTACACTATGAGTGAAACTGAAAAGCATTGAGAAAATATGATCACAATTTCTCATGCACGAAAAGCTCTGATTTTTTACCACCCATATAATTTTCAGCATACAAAACCAATAGGGAAGAGCTTAAAGAATAGTTATAACTACAAGCGACGTACATGCTTGTATCTTGATCTGAGGACTGGTGTTCACGATCCCGTCTGACTTCCTCCTCAAGCTCATCAACTTGGTTTCTTTCCCGGAAACGCCTATAAAAGTCTTGTACATAGCGGATGTCTTGGCTCCGATCAATCTTCTCACCTTCCTTCTTGGACCGCTTTTGCTGTAGAATAAAATTTGTATTCAACAGAAATTCTACAGATTTAGATTGCTTCTCAGTTACCCAGAAGGGAAAAGAACCATGTTGTCCGGTAATACAAAACCTCTTCTGAAAAATAGCTTACAGTGCGAGAAAAACAGAGTGTACCTTTATGGAGATCTGAAAGCAACAATTACTAGACATACATCTACAGATGGAAAAACACAAGTTGAGAATTGCAGAGATATAGATCCACAGTTGGGAAAAAAAAAACCCCAAGTTTGAGAATTGAAGAGATAAAGATCCACAGCTGGAAAACCCAAAGTTGAGAATTGGGGCGAGAGATATAGATCACAGTTCAAAAAAGGAAAAAAAAACAAAAAAAGAAAAACCCCAAGTTTGAGAATTGAAGAGATTACCTTGATGATAGAGAGCAAACCCGTCTTGAATTGCAAGACGCCACGACCCTCATCCTTTGGATCAAGGTGTTGTGAGAGTGAATACGCATACTCACACACTGCAAAACAATTCACACACACACACACCCCAGCAAAGATGATGATGAGGAGCTACTTACTAGAAGCTCATCATTCATCCTCTCTTCCAAGATTTTCAAGAAGCAAAGCAAATTGAGCATTGGTAGGAATGCAAAAGAAAGGTTTAGGATTTAGGGTTTAGGGTTTGGGGGGAATGCAAGAAGTAGAAGAAGAAGAAGGGGTCTAGGGTTTAGGGGGAGATGGTGTGAGAAGATGCAAGCTTGCAAGCAAAGCTTACAGATGCGAGCAACTTGAGGATCATCTTGTTGAACTTCATCAGCAGTGCGGAGAATGACATCAATGTTTCTCTGTTGCTGGAGAGATTGTGGAACAAAGGCTGCAGAGGATGTGGTGGTATCTCCACCACCAAAACCATCATCATCTCCTCCTCCTCCTCCTTGTCTCGCACTTTGTCGCCTCTTCTCTGCCATCATTGCCTCATACACTAGTGTCTCCCACCTGTTCAGCACTCTCTTTGAGATATGCTGCTTTGAGACTCTGCTCCCGCCTCCTCCTCTCGACGGAGTTGCCATGGTGAAAGAAATTGTGTTGTTGTATGTATTGTTGTTCCTCCTCCTCCTCCTGTCCCTGCAAGGACCACAAATGAAAACCCTAAAAGAGAGCTTCACAAGAGATTTCCAAGAGCTTCCACTCCATCTATTTCTTTGATTCCACCCATCCAACTCCCATCTCCAACAAGCACTTTGAGCTTTTCCAACCCACTAAAAAAAAATTAAATTAAACTAAACTAAAACTCTTTGATACACAAAGCATACTATAAAAACCAAATGAGGAGAGCGTTTTGGATTCTAGCTACAAAGCAAAGCAAAGCAAAGCAAGCTACTGTTTTTTCTGCAGGAAAGAGAATCTTTTTGAGCTTCAGATACACACAAATGCAACTCAATAAACATTGCTGGAAACAGAAAAAAAACACACAAACCCAAAATGTTACCTTGCAAACTTGTGCTCTTGGAATTTATTTTTCTTTGCTCTCTCTCTCTCTCTCTCTCTCTCTCTCTCTCTCTCTCTCTCTCTCTCTCTCTCTACTATTCCTCAAGTGGTTTTCTTTCTTTCTTTCTTTCTTTCTTTCTTTCTTCTCCTGTTTTCTCTCAGGTTTTTGAGTCCATTGCGATGCGCGTGAAGCTCCTCGTCGTCATCCGATCACTACCCATTTCTCCTTTTGCCGTTTTATGAGTATTCTGAGTTTGAATTCCGGAAGAAGCTGTTGGCGGCGATGGCGGGGTAGAGCCCTGTACCTTCAGCTCCGACACGAAGGGGCTGGCTGCTGCTTGTCGCAGCAGAGGACGCAAGCGACGCGAGCAAGCGAGCAGGGTGAAAAAGTTTAACTGCGGTTCAAAAAAGTCCCAAATTTGACCAGGTCTGTGAATGGATGGATGTAGGGAGGAAGGAAAGGATGGATGGATGAAAGGAGAAAGGAAGGAAGGAAGGGAGAAATGGATGGATGGATGGATGGGATACAAAGTTTTACAACAAATTGAAACAAGGGTCTATATCAATGCCAAGTTCAACAAATACTAACTCAAATTAATATTTAACTATATATATATTAACCTTAGTTAACTTTAGGCCCACTTTCTTTAGGGCCCTTTAGGAGCCCTAAACTCCTAGGACCCAAATTGGGACTCATTTGAAGCAAATTTAGTCCTTGAGTTGGACCATGCCTTGGACCTTAGCTTGCATCTTGGCTCTCCAAATCATGAGCTCTCTTTTAATTCTTTTTTTTTTTTTGTCAGTTCAAAATGGTGCCATGTAGGTTTAGCCTAGATTTGCCGATTTTCGGTCTTGGACCCTTATTTAAAGTCCAATTTATGGCTCTCATCCAATAGGATTGCTTTATTTCATTCGACTTTGGACCTTGGACCCTAATCTAAAGTGGCTCTTCGATTCTTGTGCCCATTCAAACAAAAAGGTGTCAAAAAGGTGTCAAAGTGTCAACTTGAATCAAGGTCACAAGAAGTTTGTTAACCATAAAGCATCGATTTTTACCCTACAAACCATCTAGTACCCTCACAACATTGGTAAATATTTAATTAATTTGAAATTTTTCCAATATTTCATTTTGAAAATGGAATTTCTTTTAATATTTCCAAAAAAATTCTTCTTTCCTTCCAATAATCTTGTTCTTTGGGGGGAAAAAAAATGAAAATTTGTACATTTCTACAAATAATATAATTGATGTTCAAGTTGTTAAGGTATTATACTTAAAGGATGGATGGATGGATGATGTGGGTAATTTGTGAAAACTTTAATTGGTGGCATCAAATGTGGAAAAGCCAAAATGGATGAATTTTGTTTGTGGAACTATGTTTGTATGGAAGTTGGTGGATGAAATGTTTTTGTTGTTTTATGAAAAGTGGGGGATGGATGAAATGTTATATAACTAATGAAAATATTTATGGTCTATGAATGAATGGATCAAGGAATGGACAGATGGATGAACAAATGGATAATGTGATTCAATGTGAGAAACATTCATTTAGTGACATTAAATGTGGAAAAGCCAAATAATTGTGGACCATCATGAAATGTTTATGAAAGTTGATGGATGAAATGATGTGAAATTGAATGAAATATTGTTTATGGAAGTCAAGAGTTTGGCAATATTATGTCATTTAGAGCAAAAGCCAAATGTAAAAGAGCTCCCAAAAAGAGACCTCAAAATGACTTTAGGAACCAAAATAATTACAAGGTAACAAAATAGTAAAAATAAAATACTTAATAGATGAAATGTTTATAGAACTTATGAAAATGTTTATGGTCTTTTAATGGATGGATGGATGAAATTATGGATGAATGATGTGCCTAAATGTAAAACGTCCATTTAGTGATATCAAATGTGGAAAAGCCAATTGGGAGAAATTGGTTGCAGAATCCCATGAAATGTCTATGGAAGTTGATGGATGAATATTGTGGAATTGATGAAATATTGTTTATTCAAGAGGGGATGGAATTGATGGAAAAATGTTCATGCAAATGGGGATGGATGAAATGTTTTGGAACTAATGAAATGTTTATCATCTACAAATGGATGAATGAAAAGATGCATGGTTGGATGGATGGATTAATGATATGAGTAAAAAAAACTCATTTAGGCACACCAAATGTAGAAAAAAGTTGAGTGAATTTTCCATGGAATCTTTCAAGAAATGTTTATGAATGGATGAAATATTATGGAATCGAAGAAATCTTTATATGAAAGTGGGAATAGATGGAATGTTGCAAAATTCATGAAATGCTTATGGAAGTTGATAGATGAAATGTTGTGAATTTAATTAACAATTTATGATAATTGATGGATGATTCTTTTTGTTTTGGAATTGATGAAATGTTTACAAAAGTTGATGGATGAATCAATATTTAAACTTGGTGAGACATTTATGAATGTTATGGAACTCATAAGTGTTTATGAAAAAAAATGGAGGATTAAATATTTTGGAATTGAATTGAAATGTTAAGAAAGTTTTTAAAAGTGGATCAATGAATGTAATGTAGGCAAATTCAAAGCATCAATTGTTGCGAATAGGTATTTGATGAATTAGTGTTGAAACAAATTACAAAATGCAAATAAAGTTGATGCTTGAATGTTGCAATGGTGTGGAAGCAAATGGATGAATGTTGTGGAACTTGATGAAATGTTCAATGAAGTCAATGGAAGAATGGTGTGGAACCTAAAGGAAAATGTTAATAAAGTTGATGGATGAATGTTGTTGAACTTGTTGGTTATTTTCTTAAATTGAAAGAAAAATGTTATGGCATTTGATGAATGTTGTGAAACATGATGAAATGTTTTTAAATGAATGAATGAATTTTGCGATTTCACTTCAAAACAAAATATCATGGAAGTTGATGGATAAAGGTTGTCTATCTTGAAAAAAATGTTGTGCATATTGTTGAATGAATGGTGCAAAATAAATGACTTTTTCATAATGGACAAATGAATGTTGTGGAATTGGATGAAATGTTATGAAAATGAATGGATAAAGGTTAAAAAATTTGAATGAAATGTAGTGATTTGTATAAAATTGACAAAAATAATTCATATACATAATTGAGTTCATAAAAAATTGTGTGTCTATCCAAGACCTAAAACACTAGATCTCATATAAGTGAGTTGAAACCTAGGCTTTGTGTATGTGTTCAAAATACAATTCCATCTAAAGGATTATCATATTATCGAGTTGGTGTGAAACTTTATGTATATGTCTAGGACAAAGTTTCATTTAAATGATTATGTTTACATTGTTACATTTGATATTCCATAGCAAAATTCTAATTATATTTTTAATATAACTCCTTTTACATTTAAATGTTGTTAATTTTTCATCTATTTTTCATTTTGCCAAATGAAGTAAGAGCGTCATACACATATTTTAGTTTCTTAATTTTAATTTGCTTGAATGATTTTTTTTTAAAAATTTCTTCAATGTTTTGTCTTACTTGTGTCTAATTTAGTTTGATGATCTAAGAATTATACGTTAGGGATTTTTCATTTTCAAATTCCTTAAGCATGTCCATTAGTGAAGATCCCAACATTAATTAATGTTAAATGATGATTGTCCTAGGTGGACAATAACATTTTTACAAAAGTGTTGTTACAAATGGCGACCTAGGAAGTGGCTAGGTCTAGATGTGGCTAATTTGAGTATTTTTATTTTAAAAAATGACCCAAAAAATCCTTTAAAATTACTATTTTTTCATCTTATTTTCAATGTTTAAAAAACTTAAGACATTTCACCACAAAAAAACATCATTTCAAGCAAATTGACTAAAATCAAAGTTTCATCACAAGCTTTGATATAATTTCTCCATCATCAAATTATATTTTTGAATGAGAAAACTTAAGAAACTTAGTTGAACTAGAACCCAAAGATGTTAATTCTTCAAATGGGTATTCCAACTCTTGAAGGCTAGGCAAAAATAGGTGATGAATATAATTATGTATAGAACTTTTTTTAACCAATGAAATGTTCTAGCATGCACATAAAAAGTCCATTTATTTTTTCTTTGGGGGAAAAAGGCGGTTGAATTTTTTTGGTTTTTGTTGTTCTCATTGTGAAACATGCACCCTTGGGGAACAGGTAAGTTTGGCCACTCCATTGAAACAAAATGCCACTTTATCAAAGACGCCTCTTATTTCATTGCCCCAAATTTTAGTCTTGCAACCTTTTACATTAGGCATTGTGGCCTTCACTTTGTCACATATGCCTTGCCCCACATTCTATTCTTGCAACTTATATAAGTTCAATCCAAAATAGGAGGCTACAATATATCTATTTTGGGACTTTTTGATTATTATGTCCATCACCAAGAAAAAAGAAAAAAAAAAAAAAAAAAAAAAAAAAAAAAATTTTAAAAAGGGGGAAAAGGGAGAAAAAAAAAAAAAAATAAATAAAAAAAAAAATTTGTAGAGATAGAAACAAAAAAGTAATTAATAAATAAACTTAAAAATAAGTAAATAAACAAAAAAAAAGTATATAAACAATTAAATAAATAAACAAATAAA
>Ga0116231_10009793_pt1 | contig 15857 bp, 11 predicted proteins | sample S1TSphgellanicum_2_FD_89695 | JGI IMG/M metagenome (GOLD analysis project Ga0116231, IMG submission 89695) | Host-associated microbial communities from peat moss isolated from Minnesota, USA - S1T2_Fd - Sphagnum magellanicum MG | ecosystem: Host-associated > Plants > Peat moss > Unclassified...
GTCCTCTGTTCCAATGGGATGTCATCCATGAGTGATGGGATTAGAAATCTAGTGGATGCAGAACTTAGTTGCATAGAAGATCACACCTAAATCCATATTTAAGTGAACATCTGGAGCTGTTTTGGGCATGTAGGTGTCACGATTTATTTTATGAATAACCCTTGCAATAGGCCTGTGTGTTGGATCAAAGTTTGGAGTGCTTGAAGAACTGAAATTTTTTGTCCATTTAAGTAGTGGGACATGTGCTTGTGTTACATGTACAAATATGTGCAGTTGCTTGTGCTTTTCACAGTCTCCATGACTCCAGCAGTGACATAGTGCACTTTATTTCACTTATGCAGGGTGAAAAAGTCAAAAATCGATGTGGCAGGGGGCCTCTCTGTTCTCTTCGGGTCTGGTAAGTGGATAAACATCTGGTGGACTATTCTGCACACTTTAAACTTTGTATCACCATGGAAAACTTGCAACTTCTCATGTTTCTGTTGTTGCAATGGCATAGATCTTGTTATATGCATGAGAGTTTTCAAATCAGCTATGCCTCTTGAGGTTCTGCAGCATCATAGCTGAGTTTTCTGGTACTTCTGTAATGTGGACAACTCAGGTCAGAGGGTTCTGTAATGTGTTTGGATGAATGTCATGGAACAAGGAAATCGATTTGTTCCTTATTTTTATAAAAGAAGAAATTATTCCACAAAAAATGTTGAACTTGCTATGTGGGTATGGGTAGTGTGGGAAAAATGTGGAAAACAATAACATGGGAAAATTGTGGAAAATTTGTGAAAAGAATAGTGTGGAGAAAATGTGGAAAAGAATACTGTGAATAAAGTGTGGAAAAGAATACTGTGAGAAAAGTGTGAAAAATATGTGGAAAACAATAACATGGGAAACTTGTGGAAAAACTGTGAAAAAAATAGTGTGGAAAAATATGTGGAAAAGAATAGCATGGGAAAAGGGTGGAAAACAATAACACATGGGAAAAGTGTGGAAAAGCTGTGAAAAAAATAGTGTGAAATTTTTTTGGAAAAAATAGCGAGGGAAAAGTTTGGAAAATATCTGAAAAAAATGTAAAAAAAAATTCTCTTAGAAAAAATGGGGAAAAAATGAGGAAACAAAGTGTGGGGAAAATGAGAAAAACCAAAGAGTGGAAAGAAAGTGAAAAATTCACGTTGAAAACTTTTGGAAAAAAATGTGGAAAAAATTGGCGTTGAAAAAACGTGGATAAGTGACTTGGAGGAGGTGAAAAGAATGGCAAAATGTCAGTGAGGAAAAAAGCGTGAAAAATTTCCGTGGAAAAATATTACATATCTAGTTTAATATTTATGTTTACCTTCTGAAGATCTTCATTAAGTTAAACGTTAATGAAGGTCACTTCCGAGAAGCCAATGATATGACAGCTGAAAGGGACAATGAAGATCACTTCCGAGAAGCCAATGATATGACAGCTAAAAGGGACAATGAAAATCACTTCAGAGAAGCCAATGATATGACAAAGGCTGTGAAAATTTTCTTAAAAAGCGCGTAAGTATTTACACATGATTTCAAGATAATCAATCTTTAGAGTTTTAAAAACTATATTTTGCTGGGTAAAAATACAGTAAAAAAAGTCACCCACTAAGTATTTAAAATTTAAATTATAACCAACATAAAAATGACATGTGCAGTCTTTGAAAAAAGACATTTACCTTAGTAACACCCTTAATTCCTTTGACCAAATTTCACCTTGTTTGACAATTTTTGAAACTAGTTTGAATTTTACAAGAATATCACATGAAGAACCAAACTAGATGACAATTATTCTAATACTAAGTTAGATAGCACTAGGTTAATATGTAAATCAAGAGTTCATTTTTAAAGTTGTGGTGTATCATAGCCTTAATGAAACCTAACATTGACATTGTTGCAAATTGGTGGTTTTGCAGCTTAAAATTTTCTTATACCCCATATAAAGTATTAAGGAGGTTTAGTTTCCTAAACCCTATTGCCATGTACAAGAGTCATATACCATGTACTTGATTTGTCTTTCAATATTTTAATGATACTTTTCATGAGACCAATATCATGGGTATGTGAGTGGGGCTTTGTTAAATGAGTATATATACAACGTTGAGTTTTTGGCACAAGGCTCAAACAAATCTAGATTGTGGATCTATGGCTTATGCAGAATGATATCAAGAAAGGCCAAAAAGAGTTGTATGACAAAATTACAGTGGACATTGACACATCCAAGATCAAAGTAGTATTCAACAAGGTGGACATCAAATTTTATCCTGGTGAAGAAGATGATGAAGCTGATTATTTTGAAAAGCAAAAAGACAACACTTCAAGCAAGTTAGGCTGTAAAAGAGAGAACATTTATTACGTGTGTTTCGAGCCCAGAAACTCAGATCAACAAATGCGAGCATTGAAGAATATGGGCATCCTTGGATTTGAAGACTTTTTCAATTAACTGCGACTTCACCCTTTTCCTTAATTTTTCTCCTTTATACATTTTCCTAATCTATGGTGTGTTTTTTAATAAAGCTTTACAGGATTTTAGTTGTGACTTCACAAGATGGATCAAAATTCTAAAAATGGCATGACAAGGGATTTGGATTTAGTCCCACATCCTAGATGGTGAAAACTATTTTCTAGGGCTCCATGTTGCTTTGCACAACCATAGCAATATGACCTCCAAATTTTATATGTTAGATCTCTCAAATATATAATCTTTCATATACTTGTTTTTATTACAATTATGAACTTTGTCTTAATGCAAAGAAAAACAAATAAGTCATTGTGTAAAACCATTGTTGATTCTTGTATTGACATGAATTTTTTATGACTATCATCATGTATACATTCAACATATGATTGCATGATTATTTAGTATTGCCTTGGAATAGTATGATAGACATTGATCTAAATATCTTAAGACATAAATGATAAGTTTTTAATTTGGACCGCACCCATCTGAACTCAAAATTGGTGTTAGTTTCACAAGAGCACTTAATGAAAGAATAGTTTGATATTTTACAACTACATTGCATATTATTTTATTTTTAATGGATTTGTGTTGGAGTTGAAATTATAATTTTTCTTGCATACACACTATTAATTATAGAGAAGTTAGAATCTATTCAGATGTGTTATATCTATTTATTAAGGAAGGTAGTTTGTTTGTTGAATTGTTTGTCAATTGTCAAGTTGATATCTCCCATCCCCACCCCCCTCCCCCCGACTCTTGGTAACATGGGGGGTGCATAGAGGTGATTTTTGTAATGTTTAGAACTATGATGCAAGAGTTATAGAATATTGAACAATTTTTCATTAAGATTTAAATAAAATTAATTTAATTGACTAAAAGACATTCAAATGCACACTTATGGTACTATTACAAAGTGCCCAATGAATAGTATTATATGGATGTAATTTCATAAGTTTTAGACCTTAGTTGCAAAAGATATTGGATTTTGAGTGTTCTTAGTCATTGAAAATCCAATAAACATTCAAAAAATCAAAACTACAAAAATTAAAGTTTATCCTTGCATTGCAACATGTTTTACAAATTTTAATTATAAAAAACAATGTTTAATGGTTCTTATGTTTATATCATCTCATTCATGCAAAACACTTTTGATTTTCATCATGATTGTTGTTTAAAGCAAAAGAACTTAGACCCATGTTGTAAATTAGCTTACATCATGTTATCTATTCCATGACCTAGTTGTGCATATTGGGGCAAAGCTACCAATGTGTGCCTATCCCTGGATAACAATGTGCCTATCATGCATGAAATTAAAAAAACCATGAAAATGGGAATAATGGTTCTGAAGTCAAGTTTTGGAAAATGATTGAGCCACCGAAGTAAAGAAACATGGGGTCAATTTGGAGGCTTCAAGAAGATCTAGACATGACATGATTTATATTACACTAGAGCACCGTCAATTGGTGCACAAGTCAAAATGCAACAAATGTAGCATTTGTTATCAAATCACAAATCACCTTCTCCTTTTTTTTCCCCTCTTCCGCCCCTCGCCGCAGGCCCCCCAATAGTTAAACAATAAAAGTAGACTATTGAAAACCTACAAAACCCCAACAATCTTCATAGCTACCAAGAACTCTACATAAATTCTTGCTTCTACAAAAAGCCAAACTATAAGAGCCATTAGTATTGTTTACAGTGGTAAAACTCCTAAGAAAACTCCCTCAAGGTAGGTTACTATTTGTATTTATCGACGACCAATTGTGTTCAGAGGGTATTATTTTGTTACCTATTTATAAATGAAAGGAAATTTCAACACTTATATTCTCCTTATTTATCGATGAATATGATAGATTATGATCTCATTTTGATAATTGAGAAATATGTAGGCTTATTTATAAATGCAATAACACCTTTTATTTTTCATAAACTTTCATAAAAACAAACTGTAATTTTTTTTTCAAACCTCCAAGCCAACTTTTTCCAATTATGCATGGACACAAGTTTCAACTTAAGGAAATTCAGAAATCATCTTCATGTTCTCAAGGCCAACCAAAAAAATCCTGCTCTTCTTAGATATAAGGATATCATTTGATCCATGAATGTTCCTTGAATTCTAATAGGAGAATTGAAAGGTAAGTCTCAACATTCACCTTTTGTGATAATTCATAGTTGGAATTACACAAATTGGAAGATGAAATTTGGAATGAAAGAAAAAAAGAAACTTCATTAACATATAGGATGGATTAAAAAAAACTATTTATGGGCATTACAAGTAAAACTATTTTGGTCACACACCCATGGGCCACATACTTTGACATGTTGCAACATCACATGCATATTTTTTTATTAAGTACGAGTGCACTTCACTTGTGGTAGATTTTATTGATATTTAATATACTTTTGGCTGAAAAGGTATTTTTAAAAAATAAATAAAATTTTAAAGTCCAAAAATGAAAGTATTGCAAGTATGAAGAATGTGTACACATATACATATTTTTTTAACATATAATTACAAGTAGACCTTATTTTTATATATATGTATATTTATATTGTAAATTTGATGTATTCTTAATTGTCTTGTTTATTTATAAATGTTTTCAAGACTCTTTAAAGGTCTAATTTATTTTGTAAATGTGTAAATATTTTATTTCCAAACTAATATACAAGTACCTTCATTTGTAAATAAATATAAGTAACCTCCCCCAAGAAAATTCCAAAGTGCAACTTTGAAGGTAGTGATTGTTCCTCAAAGCAAAGAAAATTTGGAGGCATATGAGTTTGTTTGATGTTTCAAATCTATTGAATTTTTTCCTATGCTTGCAATTATAATTCATCTCTTTGAGCACATTTCTAGAGTAATTAGTAATTACCTACCGATCAACAACACAAATTGAAAGTAGAAATAGGGGGTGTCTAATCTGCTACAATGCTAATTCCAATCACAAATATTGAAGTGATTTTGAAAACCTGACTCTTGTAATAACAACTTTAGAAAATTTGATTGTAAAACATTGCTTGATGATCTAAGAGCATCCCCACCAGTGCTCAGTATGTCACTCTGGATAATAAAATTAAATGTTCAAGTTTAGATTTATTTTGGCAACCCCACCAATAAAACTGTAATTAGAACTGCATATACGTGGAGACTACTAATAACAAACCACCTAGACCAATCATTATGATCGACCAATCAGAAATACTGAGCTGCAGAAATACTGAGCTGCAGTCAAATCCAATTTATTACACTATTTCGTGGAGGTGCACAACTGTGTTGCGCCTTTTACTAGCCACGGCAAGCTGCACAAATTTGGTGCAGAAAAACCAATTTCCTGAGCTAAACCGGCACATTTCAACTTTTTCGCAATAAATTTTACTGTCTGTCACATACTGAGCACCGGTGGAGATGCTCTAAGTAAAGAAAGTAGTGTAGGAGATGTTATTATTGTTGTTGTCGGGATGACGTGTTTGACAATCACAGGATTGTTTGTGAGCTCATTTGATCGTTGCATTCCACTCTTCCAATATTTTTGCCTATAATTTGCAATGAAAATGATCAATTGAACTCTTTTACTTCATCCTTGTCCATGCACATGATGATTCTTGTGATTGATTCTTGAGAGGATTTTGCCTCCTCTCCATGTCTGCGGGTTTACCAATTTTGTTTCTGGTTTTCTGTTTTGCACTGCAGGAAACAGGTGGTAGTGATGGCATCCTATTCCAGAGCCACTGAGGGAGGAGATTGTGCCAAAGAAGAACATTCTAATGATTGGTCCCACCAGTTGTGGAAAGACAGATTGTCAGCTGCCTTGCCAAGATTGCATATGCATCTTTTGTGAAGGTATGTTTCTTCTCTTTGGGTTTTTGGTGGTTCTTACAGGAAAGGAGGGGATCCTGCCAATCTTCTTGGTTAAGTTTTTCAAGGTAAGCATGTGTGAAAGCTTTGGCGTGATCTTGTCAGTCTAATACAAACCTGATCCAAGTGCACTTGTAAGTGAGGCAACCGAGTTCACGAAAGCAGGCTTCCATGGGCGTGATGTGGATTAACACATCCAGAATTTAGTTGAAAATGCAATATCCTTGAAGCGTCAGAAGGTATGTAATTTTGTGGAGAAAAATCTGCATCACAGAAAAACTTCTCAGATTTCAGACGTTCAAGGACCTCAAAACCCAAAGATTGTTTCATGTCTTTGTCAAATAGCTCTGCTCAAGCATATTGCTCCATTTCTGCACCTTTGAGTGACGGGGGAAATTGTTGGTAGCCTTGTTTGCTCTTTTGGAATTGTAAAGGTGGACTAGAAAGATCTCCCTTCTTGATGTATTTCAACACAGCTCCTGCTGCAATGCAACATGTCAATTTTCAGAGAGAGATGGGCAATTATATGCAGGTGTGGGTCAGGGTAGTTCAGGAGGTGGAGAAGGCTGCAGAGAACCAAATCATTGAGATAATAGTTGGTCAGCAAGGTTGAATGGAGGTCAGTGAAGCTGTTCCTTTCAACTCTCCATTTCAGGCACTTACATTTTCCAGGTCAGGTTTTCTGTCATTTTTGGGTTAGCCAATTTCTGGGTATGTTTGTGAACAGGGTGAAGCTGCTATTGTTGGAACCCATGACAACACAGACCTCATCAGGAAGCTGTACCAGGATGGTGCCCTAGACAAGCACAAAATTGAGCTCAATCTTCCTGATGATAGAACTCAGCTCCCTGTTGACATTGTTGGAGGAGGTGGTTTAGGGTTTAGGGTTTGCAGTCAATGAGATTGTCAATCAGATACCTAACTTCTTGTTTCAATCATGAGTACCTTCATATTGCTTGTATCTACATGATTGTCTGGGGTGCCCTGAAGCAGCATGCCAAGATCTAAGTTCTCTTTTGAGAAGGTCTCTTTTGATGGTCACTGTTCAATTTCTGGGGATCCTGTCCATGCCACCTTTTCCCCTTACATAATTGGCCATGGTTGAAGTTGACGCCTGCATGGTTCCTGTATAAGTTTGGATATTTCCAGTGACCAGATTCCTTCCAATAACACTCTCTTAAGTGCTAGCCACTTCATGACTTCCTGTTGCTTCTGGAAATGCAATAGAAACTCAGCATATTGATTGTCCAATATTTTGCCCAGATTTTTGTTGGATGAATATAGACTTATTTGTATCCATTGTTGAGAGCTGATGAAGTTAGTAGGTAGTCATGGCAGCTCAGCAATGCTATTCATGATGAAGGTGATGGTCTGACACTTTTTTAGTGACTCTCATAAAGTTATGACAGCACCCATTGTCATTTTACCTTCAAATTGTTGTTGTTAAGATTTCTCTGTAATTTCATACATATGAACAGACTCTTTCCAATAACACTAGGTTAGATTTTTTCGTGTGGGCTTCACAGAATCTGCACCTGTCAGGTTGAAGCAGTAAAATGCATGATGCTCTAGAGATGTGTCTGTCAAACCTAGATACACTTGTGCTGTTACTATATGACCATACTTTCCACCAGCAAAGTGGGCTGCAGTTGGTTGTCACAACATAGAGTAATAGCCTCCAGTCAGACCAAAACATCTGAGGATTTGGGTGCTTGAACAGTTGGCAGAGTCAGATGGCCAAGTGTTCATTCACAAGATAGACAAAATTGTGACCAGTCATGAGACATGACATAGGGCAGATGCAAGCTCTGAAGGAGTTCAACATGACTTGCTACTCATATTTGAGGCCAGGTAAGTTGCTGACTTCCTAAGTATACAGATCAGCCTTAGACAAGCTGATTCAGATATTTCACTCCAATAGACTCAATTGGAAAGATTCAGTTTGTTTTCTCTTTCAATCATAAGTATGGAGGTTCTTGATATGTGTGTGGGTATTTTGTTTTGTAGAACTAACAATGATGAAGAGTTTACAGACAGAGTTTCTGGGAAATTAGGGAAATGCAATATATATGGTAAGCATGAAGTATGGGAATGTGTGCACAGATTACATCCTTTTTATCTGCAGTGGTGTATTCCATTCATGTAAACCTAGTGATATGCTGGCAAACTTGCAAGGTCGGTTGCCTATCTGTGTGGAGCACAAAGGCCTTGGTCAAGAGGTGGATTTATGCGTTTGAATTTTGATCCTCCATTTATAGGATTTCACTGCACTGAAGCATTGACAATGTTCAGTGAGCAGTCTTCTCTTGGCTGTCTTCAAAAGTTTGTGCCAAAATATGAGGAATGGTGCTGTTGCAGGATCTTTATCGTATTCTGACAGAGCCAGAGGTGAATATGATTTAGCAGCAACAACTGCTCATGAAATCCGAAGGCATAGAATTGATCTTCACAAATTAGGCTATTGAGGAGTTTGCTGGTGTAGTTGCCCAGGTATAAAATAACTTCATGTTTCAAAAGAATTCCTTAGTTACATCCATGCCCTCAACATCTTTGACAGAGTTTGAACAGTCTCACCAATTTGAAACTCACTACTCGCATAACAGGTTAATTTCTCTGTATGTGGTATGTTGTATTTGTTTCCATGGAATCTTTTCACAAGGAACAATGGCCAGTGGTTAGAATCTTGCATTTTCTTTCAGTGGTAAAGCACATTCTCCAAGTTTTTGTCTCCAAGACATCCCTGTGGATGTGATTGAAATTGTTGATGCATAAGAGGTTGTGGTTCTCACTACAGGTGATAGAAAGAGTCATGGAGATAAGTTTTCATGCCCTAGAAAGAACAGGTGACACTTGTAGACAAGGAGTTCAGTGCACCAAAACTTGAAGCCTGCTTGGTTAATTATAGACTGAACACAAGTCCCCTGACTGCCTTGTTGTGATGTCCAACTATCACGACCTCAACTAGTACTCAAAGGGCAAGCTGCAATTGAAGGCACAGGGCAGAGAAGAGTACAACCTTTAGCCAGTTTTTACACTGTGGAATGCTATGTCTGAAGGTATCCTTAGCCAACAAGGCTGTAGCTTCAGGTATCCCAACATCCTGCTGCCCTTGGAAGTGCAATGCCCCCTCTGGCCAGGGCATTCCACTAAAACATGAACTTGTAACCAGATCTGTCTGCAAGTTAATAGCTTATGCTTATGTTCTGATTTGTGAATGCAGAAAGTGCTCTGAGCCGTGGGTATTCTTCTGAAGAGAACATATCTCTCACATTTTTTTGCTGTTAACTTTGCTAATCTAGAGATGAGGCATTCTGTCTTTTTGGATAATATGGTAGTCTCTCCATTGGTGATGGGAGTGTTGTGGGAATAGCAATTGCTAGGCTCATAACATTCTTATAATCAAAGGTTTGTGCCAAAAGTCAGTTTCTTAAGAGAATCTTTGGTGCTATGTTACTAGGTATTGGCTGCAAGATTTCAAAAGGGTATTTGAAGCTAGTAGTTGTGGTTAATCATGGGAGCTAGGATGGCAGCAAATTGATGTTAACCACAAGCTTTTGTAAGTCTTACAAGTCTTACGGGTAGTGTGGAACTCTCAGTTTCTATTGGTTTTTCGTATCATTGGTGCTGTATGGTAATTAGTGTTATGTTTGCTGCACGACAATGTAGAGTCTCACTTTCACGTACATTATGATCCATAACTGGTTAGATTTCATCAAATTCCATTTCAACCTTTCACATTTTGTTCAACTCAGACACAACTCCTTGGATCTATGGTTGGTCATTTCACCACCTTGCATGATGCCAGGTTTGGATAATTGAATTGGAAGAACTGATTATTGATTTCCAGCTTCATAATTACTAGAGGATCATGGAGGACCTGAAATTGATAAGATTTGCCGGTTGGGTGTGTTGACAAAACTGGTATTAACAATCTTGTTAAAACTGTATTTGGAAGGGCAAGATGCTGTTATGGGAGAAAACCAGGCTAACAAGGAATTCTTTGTTTCATACAGAGACACATTTTCCACATGCAGTGTATGTTGTGAAGGAAGACGGTGAGTATCTCATTGTTGGTATATCTCCTGAGGATTAGAAGATGCAGAAGTGTGAGAATTATGAGGTTCAATATATGAGCATTGATATTTCAGCAATGGAGTCAGAATTAGGAAAGGAGCATACAGAAGAAGAATAAGAAGGGGTGACTCACAGTTTTCAAGACAACTGAATCACCAAGTCTTGAAACAATGTGCATTGGTGTAAGACATCAATTATTTCTGGGTTTGAAATCTTAGCATCAGTAAAATTGTGGCAGAAACCTGGGAAAAAGAGTTCTCATTTTCTGTCAACATGAATGCAAGATCTGCTTTTTGACCTCAGGATTTATGTGCACCATTCTAGGAACTGGAGGAGGTGAAGTTGAGTGGCAGCTGCTTGAACAAATGCTTGCAGATGCTTTGCAGCTCCAACAAGCTTTTTTCCTTATGCTGAAATTTGAGGATAGTTTAGGGCAATATCTTCAATCATCCTGCAGCAAAACAACATAAGTTGGACATAGTAAAAGCATCATGGAGACACCCAAGCAACTTTCAAAGAACACTGTCAAAAAATGCCAGGGGCCGCTTCCACTCCAGGCACAAAACCACAGAGACAAAACAAAGCAACAAATGGGAAACACATGAACTCATTACCCAACTAATTTTCCCTGTCAAAACAAGTTTTTGTAATTTAGTTGAACTCGCAATGATTCAAATTACCCAAAATTCAATATCCTCCCACACCATTGGTGTAAAGATTATGAAATCACCTTCAGGAAATCCCACTCATCAAGGGCTTTCCAACAATACCAAGGGTGCACTCCAATTCCCTTATAAAAAAATTTGTTTTGATTTTTTGAATTTTTTTGACAAAATTACTCAATATTCAATAACTCCCACACCACATGTCTAAACAATATGAAACCCATTTCAGCACACTCCTACTCATCAAGAAGGGTGTGTGAAATGGGAGGCACCACAGTTTGGCAGAGCTCAACGGGACAAACAAACTATCTTCCTTAACAGATGTAACTATCTCAGTTCCTTATCAAAAGCATTTTGAATCTTGTATGAAGCTGTTTATATCTGATCGATGTGTATTTTGTGATTTAACACATCACAAGCTTGTAGAAAAACCTTTCAAGAATGAAGTTGGAAAATCAAATATTTTATATGATTTAAACACAAGAATCCCATGGTGAATAATAATCTAAACTTACCCAAGGGGTTCATGAATTCAATGAATTCAAAAGCAATAGCAATTTAATTTTTGGGCTTTAATCAATTTGCAACAAGTATGTCCAAAGCCATACAATTAGCATATCTTTCCTTAGGCATATATGATGACAAAATCTCTTGTAACAACTTCCTTCCATTGTAATTTTCCCTTTAATTGTGATCACTATCAACTCACATCACTACAAGTGAAAGCATTGATCAAAATATAAAGTTGTGAGAGCTAAGAGTCAAACTGTGAGTCAAATTCACTCATCAAATAAACTCATATTAATGTTTCATAATAAAACATTTTATGTGCAAGGACTCACACTCACAAGAGACCTTTTACACCTACCATTCATGAGGCATACAATTTAAAGGTGTAAAATGCTGATTGCTCTTACTACCTCATGTTCTATAGATGTTTATGACAATGTTCAACCCGTGCTTTATGATGGGTAAGGCCCAATGGTGGGCGCATTTCCAAAGTAAGGTGCCTAGCTTGAATGAAGGCAGTAGGATGTATGAGAAGACATCAATTTGTAGGGTAAGTAACCCACTTGCAAGGCTTCACAGGTTTGAGCCCTTGTCAATGGAAGTATGAGCAATGAGCATTGAGAAGACATGTATGAGGGTAAGCTACCCAGGTGCAAGGCTTCACAGGTTTGAGTGCTTGTGAAAAAGGGTTGTGGTGTTTGATTTTGTTGCAGTCTTGGAACACAACTTGATGAACTCTAGTGCAGGAATTGAGTTTTGGTGTTTGTAGTTTCTCAACATTTAAAAAAATTAAAATCATTGATCTAAACTATCATATATCTATCCTCAATGGGCATAAATCCAAATAATTTTGAAGTTGAGATCCTATCATGATTGTTCACCTTGCTATTATCTACTTCTACACTTGATCGAGGTCTTGGATTCCATTACAACTAAAACCCTAAGAACTACAGTGAGAATCATAACATGTGATCATCCACTCTTATAAACTCTTTGTTGTTTTCCAAATTGTAATGGTTTCAAAATTGTAGAAGTGCTAGTGTCATGGGTTGAATTAATTATCACCCTGAGAAGTTCACCAATCATTGGGGGTGGGCGTGGAGAAATCAACAATAAGTTTACGATGCTAAAACCCAAGGTCGATAAGATTGCTTCTTTTTGTGGTGTTTGTGATTATAATTTGATGTCATTAGCCTTCTTACCAAAAGCCCACTTGAAGTTTCTAGTGCAAAGGTAGGCGTATTATAGCATGCAATGTACATGTGTGTATGTGCACATTGCAAGCTTCAATACAATGGATTTTTACATCCATAGGAAGGGAAATTACATTACGAACAGAAATTATGAAAAAAAATTACCCTTTGTATGTGTGTAAAAACATAATTTCCCTCCGTGGGCGTGCAAGAACCTTTCATGCCATCCAATCAATCATTTCCATTAGGTTTCATACTGGGCTGCGCAATCTAATTGTCAAGGTTTACACTAGATAAGCCCCATAGAATTAGGTGTTGCTGAGATAAGGGCTCACCCCAAGCTCTTGCCTTAGGCAGGAGCCCTTATTTTGGAAAATGCCTAGTTCCTTGGGCCTTACCATTCAGCACACTAATGCACTTCCAATTTATTTTTTAAATCTCAAGGTGTAAAGAATCATGATATAGAAATGGAGTGGCCACCATGATTGTCTTCTCATGTGGATTCCATTTCCATATTGAATCCAAAAAGTGGGGTTAAAATTGTTGGTGATGTGAGAAAAATTGCCATGCTTAAACCATAAATTTGAGATCCTTATATGGATAAACCACTACCATTTCTCATCAACTAGTAATTAAGGTTGGAAAACTCATACTAGATTCATCCTTAAATTGAGAATGAAGGGTATAAGACTTTAATACCTATTTCTTTGATTGGGTATTTGGAACCTTCTTGTTTTTTACTTCTTTTTTGACTTCTTTTTCATCACCCTCATCACTATCCGAATCTTCTTCAAGTTGCCTGCAACATTATGGCCAACATCCATCACATTTAAAACAATGAACCTATTAATTTCTTTTATCAATTGAAATTCAAAATTTTCAATATTGTGTGTTATAACTTATAACATGTCCACAATTGTTATGTGCTTGTGATAATAGTAAATGCTGTAATAATCATGTACAAATAAATAAGTATCACATGAAAATTTTGCACAATCAAAAATTGTTATTCACATTCATATCCTTATTGATCATGGAAAAAAATCATTTTAACATATGAACAATTAATTGACAACTTTCTTCATCAAATGAATTCAATTTGATTAGCTGAAATATTAGGGTTCTTTGGGTCTTTTATAAGAAACAAAAGGATCACACCTTGTTGAACTCCAACCCATTATGGCTTGATCAAAAAACCTACTACTTTCAAGTGGCATATCTCCGGGTTGTGTGTGTCTTCGAGGTGATTCCATTAACTTCAACTTAGCTGAATTGCGACGCTGAACAAGACTACCTTTAGCCATGGCCAAAACATCTTGTGACATTTTGCGACGACGAAACAATTGAAGACTTTCAACAAAATTGGCTTCAGAAAATGCATTTGGTGGAGGCGGAGGTATATACTCAATTGGAACAATTTGGCGAGCCCAACTATCAATGGGGGGTAGGGCGATTTCTTTTGATTCCTCCCATTCTTCAAGATGTTGCCCTTCGATGGCATGGTCCCATGTATCCATTTTTATTTGAGTGGTGTAGCACAATAGTTGCACCATCTGTGTTGATTGCCAATGCAAACCTAACAATTGATTAGGTTAAGACTTGTAATTATACAAAGAAAAATATTCAACTTTAGGAAACATATATACTTCTCTAACATGAAATGAGACCACCAATGAAGTTCTCATAAGACAATAATATGATCAATTTAAACATTGAAAAAAAAACTTGGCTGTTGATTTGTTTTTCAAATGAAACCCTACATACTTAGATGACATAACATGGTTTCCAAATTATGGAGGATATGGTATTTATTTTGCATGCCAAGATTTAACAAACCATGATTTTATAAACATTTCTAAGTGCACCAAAATTACAAGTTCACAACATGATTTTGGGATTCAGTGTTTTATCATTAACATTTGTGAAAAAAATGAATGTATTAAACAATTGCCAAGTAAGGAACATTCACTTTGGCCACAGTTGTAGCCACGGCATATGCAACAACACGGGGATAAATCATCTTGTCTTTGATGTGCAATTCCAAGCCTTGCCAAATGCAACCCCAAGCATACTTAACACTTTCATCCTTCATGGGATCACTAGTATTCCCATTACCTTGACCAATAAACAAGATTTAAATCCATCAATATTTGCCCCAACTTGATTTTATGTGCAACAACACAAAATCATGCAAAAAGGTTGATTTGAAAGAACCAACCTAAAGCTATTTAACTATGGTATTTGCTTGCCAACAAAAATAAAATTTGTTGACTTGAAATCAATGCCCATTTGTTTTCAATTTTCTCCAAACTATACCTAAAGACTTTACAACATTAAAAAATTTACTGAATTCATTTTGATTGTTCAAACTCACCCACAAAATAGAGAAATTAAGTAAAACAAAAACACATGTTTGCAACGAAAAAAGAAACACAAACCACGAAAATTAAATGCACACCAATTTGCACACAAAAAAAGAAGAGCAAGTCATCACATATCATATGAAAATCAATACCTTGGGTCCCTAATGTCTTCAAGTTTGGTACTTTCCCTTTTGGTGCCATTTCATTTGTCCCTCAAACACCCATCAAAGCCCAAAAGCTTCAAACAACAATTATCCCAATTGTCGCATCCTCCTCCTCCTCCTTTGCATATTAAATCCTTCAATCAACTCTAAGATCATACAAAACTATAAAACTTGACTTTGTTTTCCTCCCAATCATTCTCCAAAAATGTTTTGGAATTACAAACTAAAATATTGAGAGAAATTGCTTCAAGTTGAATATATATATATATATATATATATAAATTATATTTGTCAATTTGTGTGAGGACTTCATACCTACCTACAAAATATGACATTTGAAATAAAGTAATATTTTCCTGCATATGACTATGACTAATTAATAGGACTAGTGTGAACCCGGTGCATAATGCACCCGTGCCCCCCCCCCATTACTTACTTCGGACCGGAAGCAACCTCTCCTCCTACACGGTTGTTGTGAATGCTCCCCAGAGCTGTTGGCCAGATATCATCCCAAAAAAAAAAGATTAAAAAAGAAGCAAATACGTAGCCTTAGATTTTTTCAAAAAAACAA
>Ga0116231_10009794_pt1 | contig 15857 bp, 12 predicted proteins | sample S1TSphgellanicum_2_FD_89695 | JGI IMG/M metagenome (GOLD analysis project Ga0116231, IMG submission 89695) | Host-associated microbial communities from peat moss isolated from Minnesota, USA - S1T2_Fd - Sphagnum magellanicum MG | ecosystem: Host-associated > Plants > Peat moss > Unclassified...
GAGGTGTTTTGCCCCTTGCTGTCGAGCTCTGAACATTCGGGAGTCCCGGAGGACTCCCAACCTCCAACTTTTCCAAGTGTTGGGCTTCACCCCCACACTTGGCCAAAGTGGGGTTGCGACACCCATGGTCACCATTGAGATTTCAAACATTTCAAGGCTCCCAAAATACGTCAAGATCCCTTTGGTTTATTCGAATAATCTAGACATGACATTCGTCTTCCACAAAATAACATACTTGGGCCTCCTCAACCAATGTCACAAATGCCAACAAATTGGGCACATAATATGCACATGTCCTAACAACAAAATACTTGGAGACCACAAATACACAAAACCAACACGACCATAATTGACATTCGAAAGGAGAATTTGGGCAAATCAAGCCAACAACACCATTTGGTGCACACTAGAACCCCCTTCAGCACCAAAACAATACACAATCAAACAAAACACCTAGGCATTCATGGCCACCCAACACAGTCCAAGAAATAAGCACAACTAGTCTTTAAAGAAAATGTCACAAAGGCAACCCACCTTGCTTGGGTGAATCCCAATCACTTAATAAAAGACCTGAAGACCTCAACCCCTTTCAATGCCTGACAAAAAAAGACCCAAACATCATTCCATTGAATCACACCAAACCCACATCCAACGACCTTGAAGTGGAATTGACACCATTGACCGAGGACATGCTTATGCTTGCTCTCAACGCACCTTTCATAGAGCCAACGCATGACCCGCCATTTGGCCAAACCCATGAGCAACCAAAAAATCACGCACCAACACATTTTGAACACCCCAACTCAAGATAGCCACCAAAACGAAACATGCAAACCCACCCAAAGGTAAGTTACTATTCACCCAAAGGTCCCCACAATGCAAATACAACCTGTGAAATCCGTGGAACAAATAACAAATTGAGTTGTATCACAAGGCAAATGAGAAGACAACAAATTTACGAGGAAATCCAAACGGACATTAGAAGTGTCAAAGCCTCCCCAACCTTTTTCTAAAGATTCAAATTCACTCGAGAGGACAACACTGACCTCCCACCTAAGGTGAAGTTAAGGGCACACATTTAACCAGTCTTCATCAATGACATGGATTTGCATTGGGTAATTTTCATGAATACCAAGAATGATCTCCCATGCTTGCTACTCAAGGCTTGCTTCAAGGGATATGTGAACTTCATTCGAGGACCATGACCACAACTCCCAATGTTAGATCTTTCAAAGACTCGACATAACTTTAAAAGCTAGATTTTTCAAAGATTCATCGAACCTCACAAATTGGGCAAACATCAGGTGGGCTCATGCATGGTATGAAAACCCAAATTCTAGTGGCCGAGAGTGCATAATCTTAACATTCATCTTAGCCTCCAATGCATAACTTCAAAGAAAAACCAATTAGTTCAATTGTCATTGCCTCAAACTTGCAAATTGGACACCTTAGATAACTTGGTCCCCTACATAACCCCTATGCATAATGTTTTCTTGAACCAGCTCGACAAGAGTCAAAAAGGGACCCAATATGAAAACTAACAACGGATGTGGATGCTTCATCGCAAACAATGTGCAAAAGGAGGTTAATTGAGAACTCCAACATAAACAACCAAAACAAACTAGAACCATCCCCCCCCCACCCCCCACTAGCCATGAGATTGATTAGCAAACAAGCGTCATTCATAAGTTTTAGATGAATAAGCACCAAATCATATTAACATCCTTCAACATTTGAGGCCTTGATTGGAATAGGAGGAAGGTGAAACTAAAAAGGTTCAAACTCTAGCTAAAACACCCCCCTAATTCACCACAAAGCTTATTTTTGTAAGAACACCACCTTAACACCACGAAATGTTGGAACTTAGTAGTTCACCTTGAATACAAAGGAGGAACCGCCCTATGGAACCCCAAAATTTGAATGGAAGCCACGCAATTCACAATAGTGGGCATTACCATCTTGGTCACCCCAAGCCTTACTTTGCAAATCTAGGACCAAGGCATGTTGACAGAAGGATGTGCCTAGTTCCTCGTACTATAACTTACCCAAAGCAAAACTTTAGGCATTTTTAATGTCTATGCCACACTCACGTCTTTAGAGTGCACGCACATGTGGCTCGAGTTGGTTAAATGCATACCAACAACATACCACTAAATCCTAGCTGACAATTTCAATATGAGAAAACAAGCCATGGCAAAGGACTTTTAAACCAACAAGAGCATGCAACACAAATAAATATCTACATGGTAATAACTCACATCACCTTAAATGTGAAGGACATTTAACATTTGGATTCCTTCCACAATTTTTTTTTGAAAACATTCACTTTTGACAATGGGCACAAAGGCACCCAAGTGGCCCTCTCCTACATTGACCATTTCTATATTTCATTCGGCCTTGACAAGTCACCCTCGCATGGGTGAAAGAAAGCCAACAACACTTAGTGTTTTTTTTTTTCAATTTTGAAAAGGCTTTTGACCACATAGATTGGGGCTACTTCTTCAGAGCCCTTAGGAGATTTGGATTCAACCTTCTTTGGACGAAATGGGTGGTAACCTTCTATGAAGGAGTAAGCTTTTCCATCAAAATAAATAACTACCTTGGATCACACTTTTCACTGTCAAGTTTGGTTTGCTAAGGCCCCTTTCGCCTTACCTTTTCGTCCTGGCAAGGGACGTATTTGGATATATGTTGGACCATTTGTGCTACAACATATGCAAATTCGGTCTACTAGAGGGCACTATGATTCGTGCTTAAACTTTTGGATTAGCAATATCACACTATTTTTTGAAGGATCCAACAACCACCTCAAGTGAGCCAAGTTGATGGTCCTCAAACCCTTATCCCTTACATTAGGTGCAAGGATAAATGAACACAAATCCACATCCATCTTCCTTGCACCCAAGGCACACCACCTGGAGAGAAGAAAAAAGCTTAAAGTGGATTCCCTCGAGTGAGGGAGTCCAATACCTGGGCATATTCATAGGCCACCGCCTCCCATAATAAGTCAATTTTGACAAATTAATGAGAATGATCAAAGCCAAGTTGTTCAATTGGTCTATTAACATGTTATCCACGGACTATAACTGGGCGCATCTTTGTGGCCAACTAAGTCCTTCTAGCAATGGCCTAATACACCACCACATGTTCGAGCCCCACCCTTGCGATGTGTGCTTAGTTCAAATCCATGATACGCAATTTCATATGGAACTTGAAGGAAGGTCGCATTCATATTAGATGTGGTGAAATCCATGTTCATTTGTTGTGTTGATGGATGACTTTGGGATGGACCTTTAAAAAACATACACGAATTTTTGAAGAGGTTTAGGTTCCATTTCCATTCGTCCATGAGTGCGCCTAGTAGGTGTGCGAACCACGGTTTATTCAGGTTTAGATGGAAAACTTCACAAAGTTCATCCAAGTGTTATTTTTCATTTGAAAGGCATCCATTATCTTGGAGCCTATGCGGGCACTACATGTTTGTCACAAATATGTCCCCAAGTGTGAGGCGACTTTCTATCCTTTTACTTCCAATTCTATGAGGTGATTATACTTGAAAGTACGTATGCTACCGGTGAAGGAAAAATGCAAGTGTATTTCTAAATGTTAAATTGCGTTTGTAATTGAAACCAAGTAAATTGCTTCCTATGCATCATTTATGATTTAGAATTGAAAGATCTATTTTCAAAGCTTAAACACATCAAATCCTAAAATTTTATGTCAAATTGTCATTCATTTAAACCAACCTTTAGGGGTTCAACACCATGTTCAACTTCGTTGCAAACCACTAGCCACTTGAAATATTATTCCTAATACATATGTTATTCAAATTTGGCTTGCCTTAACTCATTAAAAAGTTAGTTACAAGACGCACCTTGTTACCAAATCGTAAGCTCTATAGCTAAGCCAATAAGAAATTATGCCACCAAACCTAAGAGGGTTTTACAAAGGTAGTAAGTTCAACTTGGTTGTAGACCACCAATCATTTGAAATATTATTCTTAACACATATGTTATTCAAATTTGGTTTGCTTTAGTTCATTAAAAAACTCACTACAAGGCGCACCTTGCTATTAAATTTTAAGCTCTACAACTAAACTAGTAAGAAGTTATGTTACCAAACCGAGAGGGTTTATGAGATTTCTTTGAGATTTCAACCTCCCAACACTATCCCTACTCACTTCCATTCTTTCAAAACTATTACAAATGTCCATTGTACTCACCTTCCTACCATCCACCAAGATTAATCATTCTTTTATTTTTCAACAAGGTTGTGGGAATAAGTATTCTCAAGATTTGAATTGAAAATTATGTCCGGAAAAAGAGAACCTCAATGATTTAAATTCACCTTTTTAAAAAAAAGAAAAGGAAGGAGGTGAAAGAAGATCTCAACTTGGTGGCCAATGGAAGGTTCCAATGTTTAGTGGCCCTTGGAAGGTTCCATTACTTGGTGGCCCTTGGAAGGTTCCATTGCTTGGTGGCCAATGGAAGGTGAAGGAGAAACACCTTTTCCCCTCTTCCCATTTCACCCCCCAACAAATTTTACTTAAACTTTCATTTTTTTCCCATTGATATTAAAGTTTTACTTTACTGTGGTTCTAAGTTGTTACTTACGCATTTCCTTCTTTTTTCTTGATCTATAAATTACAACCCCACATCTTGATGTAATAAGTCCTCCACACATTCATTGTTGATTTGATTTTGATTGAAATTTTTTTTTCCTTTCCTTGAAATTATGGTGTCGCATATGGCCACATCTTACGAGCCTCAAACTACAAAAGTGAATGAAGAATTGGCTCCAGAGACATCTCTAAATTTGACATTGACGCAACGTCCTCATGATGAAGATCCCAAACCTCAGAGGTGCGTGCTCGTCTTGAAGTTGAACCCCTTCAAGCTTGGTATTATCGCATCTTTCCAAACTTTCGCACCATGGTGATCTTGTTGCAAGTTGACCTCGCTTCTAATGATGAATTTGAAACCGTTTATGAAGGTTGTTACAAGATTGAAAACAACTTTATTTTCGCGTGGTCTTTAGTTTTCGACATTAGACATTACCGTTGGTTATGCAGTTCGATTTGTCGATTACCTCTTAATAATAAGGCAGATTATCTAGTTCGCACCATTCGATGCATTTTAAATTTCCTGCAGTTACAAACTGTCACTGAGGCATAGCCCAGGACTCAACATGTAATTGCAGCTCTTTGTTGAGCTTATCCTTATTCTAAATAAATGTTTCATTCACTATGACACTCACGTTACCATTACCATCCTATCACATTATTTATTTAATTGTTAAGTTGTCTCAAATTAATCTTATGTTCATAAGGTTTGAAGATTGTTCTATCTCTAATGGATATTTCATTAACACCCCTTCAACTACTTCATGAATCTCTAACATCCTTGCTACTCACTAAATACTAAAACAAGACCAATGTTTTGCTGAACACCACAAATTTTGGTGTTTGCTTCTACCCCAACCCTTTAGAAATTTCTCACCCCTAATTACACAATTGAAGTTCTAAAACTATGATTACAACTTTTTGTTGAAAAAAAGAACTAACCTAACATCTTATTCACCAATATCGTATTTCGGAAAAGAAAACAACCCCTCTATGGAATCACGTGCATTATCATCATTCCTTATGAAGCTGCTAAAAGCCCTTAATAACCTTATCACACTCAATAACCTTGATGCAACTCTTAAAAATTGAAACTATTGCACATGGTTGTGTCAGTATGGCTCACACCAAATAGTGGGTTAAGATGTCATATATCTCCCCTCACCAAGGAATGTGTTGATGGCGATTAAGTTTTTGGAGCTTCGCACCTTTTGTGAAAATGAAGTGAATTTGTTGTTCGCTACATGTGTCATTCATCCTTCTTTTGATGTCACCTAGAATGTTTGTTTCTGGCAAGTCCATGAACTTTGAATCGTTGTGAGTGGAATTTTCTCAAAAAGCCTTTGCTAAAAATATTTGAAAATTAACTGCGATGTTATAATTGCACTTGTGTTTAGTGTGTTTGAGAAATGAAGTTGGGTGGGCCTATATGGCGCAAGGATGCTACTAATGTGCTAGAGGGTGTTGTTCATGCCTTTTCTTGTTTCTTTTCCTTGCAAAACTTCTTGATTTCTAGTAAATTGCCTAATAAGAAAATGAAGCCTAGAAAGAAAAGGAAAGGGGAAGGTAAAACGAACTACCTAAGTCTTTGTTTCCTCTCCCATTAGAAGATTATAACTCTCCTTCCTCCTATTCATGCTCTAGCATGCTTTCCATTGGTGTGAGTAAGTTGATTTGTGTTTTTTCATCTTTTTTTTGACCATGTTGTTTGTTGTCTAAGCTTGAATTCTTTAACCCTAAATTGCTTTATCAACAATGGCGCATGCAATGGAAACTAAATTTTGTGGTCTCTAGGTTGCTTTCTTGAAATTGTAAATAAAGTTTTGTGTGTGCCACTCGATTCTTGCAATGCCAATTGTTTTAGTTGTTGATCATTCTCCACAAGTTTATTTCTAGCAATGTTAGTTGTGGCCAACCTATGAGCTTTGGTTCCGCTTTTTTTGTTGCGTCCAATGCATAGTGAATTATTATTGTTTCTATGGAACAATAAGCAAACAAAAACAAAACAATGAAAAAGAAATGACACCTTGAACTTCAATCTAGCTTTTTGAAAGTGTTGAGTGAACTTGGTGTCTATTATCATTAGTATTTTTTTTTTCAATCTATTGAAGCGGAAGTGGCTAAGAAAAACACACAATTAAATCAAGGAATGATTGAAGAAAAGTCTAAGTTACGTCACCTCCTTCTCACACAGCTATTTGAGAGCACCATGAAAGGTGAAGAGAGGCCTCGATGAATAGGAAGGTGCGACGACCCTTGAGCAGATTTGGGCATGAATTTGAATGAAATGACTACTGATGGAAACCTTAGTGGTAACTTAACAAATATTCAAATGAGAACTTTGAAAATTGAAGTGGAATAAACCGTTGGTCCATATGAAAAATAATTTCAATACATTGCAACATTGAAACATTTAATCTAGTTTGCATGAAATCTTCCATAACTATCATGTAAACCATGCTTCAACACCAAAATGGGTGAAAATTGTTTCTTGTATTAGTGGTAAACAATCAAACAAATTATGTGCATTTTAGTTTGATGGCCCATTTATCATATTTGGTGATTGAATTAATCAATCAACTTCAAAAATTATGCAATCCTTAAGCAACCCTTTCATTTGTGTTTATAAGCCAAGAAGGGTTGGAACTCATACTCCAAATTGAACTCCAACCACAAAACTTAGGAAAAAACACAAACATCATCACCTCTTTAAGAATTGTTTCACCAAAATAAAAGAATTGGAAATACAAGATCAAAACAAGGAAAAAAACATAGTGTTGTAAAAATATTTTTAAAATGTTAAATATAAAGTTCTTGCAATAATGTTTGAAGTTAAACATGAAGAGAAATGAGGGTCATATTTTGAAATATGTATTCCAAGAAATCATTTTCATTCTCATTTGGAATCCTTTAAAGAGTTTGGGTAATTAAATTTGCTTCATTCATTAACTTTCAGTTGATTCATGTGTTCATACATTCCATGTTTTTGGGATAATTTTCTTTTAGCCTAAAGAGTCTAACATTGTTTATTGTTATTAAATTAAATTGCATAGGTGTCATGCAGTATTAAATTGGCACCAAACATTATCCAAACTAACAAAATTACACACATATAAACATGTACACAAATTAAATTGAGTTGGGAAGTTGGGAATGCAAAAATCCAAATTTGAAAACATAATGAAACAACTTGGTGTCAACCACGCTTCATATTCTTGTAATAGTTTAAAATTTGATACCGCAAAAGATGACACTCCACAAACATTCCTTGGAACAAACCATTGTTGACCTAGTATCAAGTTTTTTAAAACCAATTTGGTCATAATATATAAATGTTTACACAAATTCAATACCCATGGGAACTAGTAATAGGGGATAATTAAAAATCTTCTACTAGAATATGATCTATATAGATGTAAAATGAATTGATGAAATAATGGTAAGAATATAGATATTATTAATGTTATACCACATTGGTAGACATAATGCATAATGGAGTTGAAAAAAATTGCATGAAGTTTTTGAATTATGTTGCATCATTTCATGTCATGTATATTATATAAAAGAAAGTATGTGACAAGCAACACCTAAGCAATTAATGTAAAGTGCGTGGCAATGAAATCAAATATACTCAAAAATCATCACATACATAAGAAAGGAAGAGGGTTGCCAAAAAGGAATAAGGTTTAACAAGGTCCGTGCATGTTATTTTTTCTCTGATGCATGTGATGGCTAGTCCTAGGTTAAGCAACTTGGCAAGCAATAGTGAAAAAATAAAATGATGGTGATGGTTAATAGGGTTTAGGACTTTCAAAAACAACCCTAGGTAGGATTCACACAAGGGGAGCAAGGAGGATGGCTCCTTAATATTAGTATCTAGAGAAACTTACACAAATTTTGTTTATCTTTTGTTTCTCCAAAAGTTATATAAGAGTCAACTTGTCAAGTATTGCCTAAAGACAAAAGGGCCAAATTGGTTTGGTCTTCAATATCAATATTCATACCAATTTTAAACTTATATATCAAACCAACATTAAAATAAACCCAAACCCACTAGACATGGAATAATTGAAATGTTGTTCATTCTAATCTACGTTTGAACAATAAGTAACAGCCATAACCAATATTTTCCAACAAATGCTTAATATAGGTTAAAAATTAGAATTGGTCAATTGCATCGCATTTAAGTCCTTTTGTAGGTTAATCCATTTCATAGACATACTATTACTTTTGCTTCAAATTGTGTTCATGTTTTGAATACATATGATTTAAAACTATTTTCATTCGATCAATCACTTTGTTTGTACATAAATAGCTCATATGTTTAAAGGCTTACATGGATGAATGTATTAGAAAGATTGAATGGTTAATTGAGGTGTGACCTTCATGGTTACAAATTTCATAATATTGACCATAAAAATTAGACTCCATTTAAATTGATGTAAGAGATGTTTTTATAAAATTCAAAAATAATTTATTTGTTATATGCATAATATTGAAAAAAAGGTCTCACATTTGGAAACTATCTCAAAGTTCATTTCCAATTTTAGTTTTAATTCTCTTTTTAAGTTCCTACAAGAAAACTTTAAAAAAAAGATAAAAATTCATAAGAAAAGCATCAAAGGCATTGAAAAGGATCATGAATCCTTAGAATAATTAAGATTTCATTCCAATTCCAATCTTGAAATCAATGAAAAATGCACAAGGCAAAAGTTGGTAAAAGCATGTGTGAAAGTAGAAACTAGAATTGCAAACCATCATGATGTCAAGGAAAGTGAAAATCACAAGGTCAAATTCTTTAGTAGCAAGGTGGTTTGGAAAGTTAGTATTATAATCTTGTATTAAATTTCCAGGATCATGTTAAATTTATTAAAGCTAAGTTTCATAAATTGTTTCAATATGGTGATTGATGAGAATTTGATATAACTGTAAAATCGATAACTAAATAAATGGCAAGTTTTGAAGGAAGCTTGTCACCTGTGAAGGCATTGATGAAGTGTGGGAGGGCATCTAGTTTTCTTGCATAGGTTTTGAACCAAATGTAAGCTTTCATTAGATTTTATAAGTCAGTATTTGTGTTCATCTAATGTACCCATTTGTTCAAAACTAGAAATGGTTTTGCAATTGCAATTCCCCACAATTCCCAATTCTCTTGACAATTCAGAGTCTTTGGCTTTCTCCTGGCATTCCAACTATCCCCCAGAAATCTAAAGAAAGCACCAATTGGGCATGCCTTAGAATGCCTCAGGAAAGAACAACAGTCCTTTCGAAGAATTTGAACTCAAAAAAAAATGATCAACATATGAATCCCAAAGTAGCATGATTATGTCCCATTCTTGATGGAATTTGCTGATGAAAGAGTTCAAAGGTTTGAACTTGGAACACAACCAAGACGACAAACTTCACGTGCTGTAAGGAGATGTGCACAAGCAATGGTTGACAAGGATTGATTCAAGGATTGTAGTGGCTGAGAGCAAGGAAGCATCCAGCAACATACCTATCAAGGCTTCAACACTTTGGAGAGTGACCAAATTACCAGTCAATAATACTCTGCACATCTCATTGAATTGGAGACATTCTGAAAAAATCTTCCTTGAATAGTTCTTCAATTGGGTAGGTACAACCAAATTTTGTTGCAAAACCTAAAATTTCTTTAAAAATTCAATGTCAAAACTTGTTGAAACTTGAAGAGATTGTGGTGGCTCAACCAATTCTATGGAGATGAGTAGTAGACTGGCTGGTGCATGGTGGTTTCATGAGCTGCAAAATGCTCTGGGATGATCATCTCCCAAGCAAGCCTTGCCAAAGAATTCCAGACTCATCTGCCAAGTAGCACCCTGAGGAGGCCTTGAAGATCTTCCTTCTTGGGGTGTAACAAAAGATAATTCTTCACAGCAACTCTAACAGTGACCTGAGAAGTTGTCAACACCAAAAAAAGTTCTAACTAGTTTCTTCCTGGGTATTTCTCCACTCCAGTCCAAATCTCCAGAGAGCTTATATTTCTGTGAGAGAAATTTAGTTCAGTTGTAGAGGACACCACCTTCCATTGCCAAAGCATCCAAAATCTTATGCCCACCACTTTTGTACCCCCGCAATGCTGCTCCACTCAAGCATATTACCCTACAAGAACCATTAGACAAAAAATCCCTTTAGCAAAACCGCTACTTGCAAAGAAGCTCAACTTGCAGACTCAAGAAACTCAAAACTGCCACTTCTCAACAATCAAGAACTTCTAGGGTTTTCAGGGGACAGAATCCAGTGTTCGAAGCAAGCTTTTTGCACAAGCAATTTCTTTCTTGCTCATGGTTATGAAATGTGCAACCTGCAACTTCATCTTCTTCTTCCTCCTAGAAAGAAATTTTGTGAGGGAAGAAAGAAAGCTTTGTGAGAGCTTGCCTCCAAGGCACTATGTCTTGATTAATAGCAATTCTCGGCAAATCAGGACTTGTCTGAATTGATTTGGAGGACAGAATTCTGACCATCTTTGAGCAATAATTTCTTCAGATTCCAAGCTGTTGCAACACAATCTGTCCCTGAGTTTTCTTTGACAAGCTCCAGTCCTCCTCCTCCTCATCATCATCATCATCATGTTGCCAATTTGCTTCTAAGAATGGAGATCTGACCATCTTTGAGCAACAATTTCTTCATGTTTCAAGTTGCTGCTGCAACACAATCCGAGGTCCCTGGGTTGCCTTCGACAAGCTCCGATCATCATCATCATCATCATAGATCTTCTTCCTTGGCTCCTCACTCCTGACCTGCATCATCATTATCATCATCATGATGTTCCCAACTGCTTCGAAGAATGGAGATCTGACCATCCTTGAGCAACAATTCTTCATCGAGTTGCCGAAGTCGACGTCTCAAGAGCTCAACCTCCAAGCTCATGTGCAATGCCTCCCGACCCATGATCTCCCCTTCCTTGCGCAACTCGTCTCTCTCTCTTGTGACCAAAAAAAGCTCTTTCCTGTTTTGCTGAATCTGGAGTGTGCTTCTGTCCAAGTCTACCTCCAGCTCCTTCATCAGCTCCACTCTCGAGTTCAGCTCTTTCTCGAGCTCTGACAATCGGAGGTAAGAATCCGCAAGCGAGCACACAAGCTCATACCTCTCCAGTCTCAATTCCTCTTGCTCCTGAAGCAACAAAGTGCAGTGTGCTTGAGATTGTCGCAGATCCTCTTCCAATGTGAGTGCATACTCCTGGAGCAGCATCATGGACTCCTCGCAGTTGTTGGAGGAAGCAGTTGCTAAATGAGTTGCTGTTGTTCCTGGCAAGTCCAGAGCAGTCATGTTGTCGTTATTGTTGCCGTGCTCACGTCTAGGATCGTCCTCCTGCAACACCAACAGGTCCCAGCAGCTGCTGCTTTGATCCTTTCTCCTCTTGATTGCTGCTGTTGGCACACTTTGTAGCAGCAGAATCTCTCCGATCTGCAAACTTCTTCGTGTTCTGGCAAGCTCCAATCGCAGGGTTTTGTTGTCCTCCTGCATCAGCAGTTCCTTCCTGCTGCTCCTCGGCCTGTGTCGCATGGCAAGGCGTAATCTGCTAGCAAGCAAGTCGTACTTCTCTTGCAACGCCGTCACCTGAGCCTGGCTGCGGCGAAGCTGAGCACGCAGTTCTTGGTCTAGTCTCTTGGCGCAAGCTCTCGCAGCTTCTCTTTCATGACCTGCGCGAAGCCTGGTGATTAGACTCTGATTCTCGCACCGCAACAGTGCGATTTCTCGCTTCGCAGACTCTAGCTCCCTCCGCAGACCCACCTCCACGCCGCTCAACCTGTACAGCTCCTTGTGAAGCTCATGGTTCCGCGACATGGCGCTGCAGCTCCCACCCAGCTGATCCTCCGGCAGCAGCAGCAGCTTGTTCTTGAGCGCCTGACGAAGCCCGTTGATGCTCTTCTCATGGTTCATGCAAAGCTCCTGCAATCCATTCACCAATCCTTGGAGATTCCTCTTCTCTTCCTCTTTCTGCGCAGAAACGTCACGCAGCTCCTCACGTCTACTCTCCTCATTCTCATCTGCCGAGCTTTGCCTCCTCAAGTCTGCGACCATCTTCTCCGCTCTCTCCAGCCTCTTCCGGAGCCGATCCACATGCGTCTCCACCTGGTTCACCTTTCCCCTAAACACGTCGACCTCCATCGCCGTGGAATTCATGCTCTCAATATCGCTCCTACACGAGCTTCTCATGTGCTGCAACCGCCCCTTCTCGTTCTCCTGATCCCCCTGCTCCTTCTGCTCGGACTCCTCATTCTCCTCATCTTCCGCCGCCATCTTCAACGCTGTTTCTCTCAAACCGGTCTCACTCTGCACCTCATGGCCATGAGCATCGTCGACATCTGCACCCTGTTCTTCTTGCCAATCCAAAACTTCACGTAATCCACTTCCCGAACATCTTAGAGTCTCGAACCCTCGACGACGTCTTCCTGCAATTCCTGCTTGTTGCACTAGGGTTCTACTACTGTAGCTATGATCATCTGCTGCAGCAACATCCTGCTGCAACAATCTATTGCCAGCTGCCGCTCCTGGAAGAAGAGGCTCTTCAATCTTCTGCTCCCATATTGCAGCTTCTTCATCAAATCTAGTATTGCCTGCTGCACCGGCATCTCTGTCATGAAATTCGTGATCTTCTTCGTCGTCTTCTTCTTCTTCTTGCATCAGTGCGAGTCCTTGCGATGATCCGCTGCTGCTTCCTGATGATCTAGCTCCATCTGCAGCTGTTCTCGCGCCGCTGGGCAAAGTACAAACCAATTCTCTTATGCAGCCGTCGACGTTCTTGTACTGTGCAGGGACATACTTGGCCAGAAGCTTGAAAACTTCCACAGGATTGATATTGTGCAGACTAAATCCGCGTTGAGAAATCTGGAGGAGTCGAGTACGCGCATGATCACAGTGTTCCAGACTTCCTCCTACTAGAGTACGATGATCATCACTAGTAGGAGCAGGATCTACTTGAACTTCCTGCTCCATCTTCAAATCTTCTCCGTTCATGAAGCTTTCTAAGTTCTAGCACAACATCATCACCACCTGCACCACCAGATCGTCATCATCGTCATGACGCTCGTACTCTGGTGCACAAAACTGCGAATTTCGAGATCACTCCAAAGCTGCACAATTGATCTCCTCTTCTGGGGATCATCATCACTAGAACTTTCTTCTTCAATTTTTTTGTGGGGAATCCTCTGTTGCACGAATTCGGAGGAATCGATTAATATGTCAATTTCCTCAAATTTCCAAAGAAGATAAAGTATTATTTTTCCCTGCGGCTCTTACGAAGAAGAATCTGTGCAAGAAGGTCTTTCCTTCCCTGCTGCTCCGGATCCTACGAAGAATCTGAGGAAGATTCTCCTAGATTCTACGATTCTCGCGGTAATTTCCGAAGAAGCAGAAAGGAAGAATTCGCCCTTTTTTTTTTTCTCGGTGTCTTACGAAGAATATGAAGGAAGATTCTCCTAGATTCTACGAGTCTGCGGTGGCTAGGTTCCGCGATTCTGAGTAAGTAGATTCTGCGATTCTGGGAAGGTAGATTATGCGATTCTAGGAAGCTAGATTATGTAATTCAGGTAATATAGATCCTTCGATTCTGCAATTCTGGGTAGCTAGATTCTGCGATTCTAATTTCGTGGTAGCTAGATTCTGCGATTTTGTGTATAAGCTAGATTCTGAGATTCTTCATTTCGCCAGCCAACTTCATTTTGCAAACTTCTTCTTCGTGTTTTTTCATTGGGGGGAAAAACAAAGTTCCAAATTATTTTGAAGGAGCTTTCCTTACACAAAAAACACAAAATTAAAACCAATAGGCCTACATATCAAAAGGGATAGAAACCCTCGGCTCCCCAAGCTCAATCCTGATCTACAATATATATACTATACACTCATCAGAAATACTGATACATAACTACTGTATATAGGATAATAAAAAAATACCTCCACAGATCTATCCTATACTCAATGAGAAATACATCTACAGATAAATTTTTGTATTCACAGAAATACCTCTCAATATCTATTGTATACTCAATAGAAATACATGTCCAGATCTATTTTTATATTCAACAGAAATACCTCTCAATATCTATTGTATACTTAATAGAAATATATGTCCAGTTCTACTTTATACTCATCAGAAGTATCTCTACATCACTATTGTATACTCAGCAGAAATACTTCTACATTGAGGAGTATACACCTCCTGTACAGAAAGTCAAATTCAGCATGAGGCTGGAAAACTCTGAGATGATGTTCTCCTTTCCCCAAAAATAAATAATTTTAAAGTAAAACTAGGGATCTGTGTTGCTCCACGGGAACCATTTACATAAATTTTATTTTTTAAATGCTAAATTTATAGTCTATCATATTTTTGATTATTACCTAAAAAGAAAAATAAGTGAGAAATAATTATGAAAAAAACTGCAAATTCAAACCCCAAAAAAAGGAAATTCATGAATTTGAACAAAAATCATCTCAGAAAAGTTATTTGAAGATGGGCTCTCTCCCATATTCTTATCATTACTACAGTACTCGCCTGGCAGAGCCGTCACTTTTTTTTGCCAAATATTTAATTATATTTTCCAAAAAAATCGGCAGAATTGAAGAAAATTATTTAAACAAAAAAAAAAGTATTATTGGACAATCATTTGTCAACCAATGTACTTTATTTCCAAATAAAATATTAAAAGGTATTTCCAAGATTTTTACATTAAAAAAAAAATTTTGGGGAAAATCATTGAACTTTTTTTTCTAATAATTCATTACTGCCAAATATATCAGGCTAGTACAGTACTTATTATCAATATTACACAAAGAAGGTATGAAGACTCATGCTTGATAGACAGTGCTTTTTTTCCTTCATTTTGGTTATATCAGTAATTTGGCGAGTTTTTCCCAAAAAATTAGCAAAATTAGTCAAATTCGCACTATGAAAACAAAATCTTACCAATTTTTTTTTGTGAGAAAGAATGATTAATTGTTTTCCAAAAAAAGCACTGCAGAGTGCGTTTGGGGAGTTGGTCAATCTCTTCACCAATTTTGTGATGTTTGAGCAAAGCAACTACCAATGATGGATCCTCTGGTGAAGGCATTAAGGAAACTAGTGGGTACCCGTGACCTTCGGACACTGTGAAGTCCCCGAGAGACGTTCTGTAATCTTGCACAGCTACAGTACCCAAAATCAGCAACGACCATACCAAAAACTTTCCGAAAAGTGACTGCTGATAACTTCCCTCAGTGGGTGTTCTCTGGAGCAAAA
>Ga0116231_10009795_pt1 | contig 15855 bp, 10 predicted proteins | sample S1TSphgellanicum_2_FD_89695 | JGI IMG/M metagenome (GOLD analysis project Ga0116231, IMG submission 89695) | Host-associated microbial communities from peat moss isolated from Minnesota, USA - S1T2_Fd - Sphagnum magellanicum MG | ecosystem: Host-associated > Plants > Peat moss > Unclassified...
AAAAATTTTTTTTTTGAAATATATTAAAAATTTAATTTTTTTCCATTAATTTATGGAGTTTAAATTTTTTTTTTTTTTTTTTTTTTGGGTGAAAATTCACAATATTTTGATGTAAATATTGGGCTAGTGAAATCACACAGGTGTTTTTATTTTTTTAAATTAGCCCAAATATCACAAGAGTCTCATAGAAAACTTTCAACCTTGCCATGATGAAAGCAAAGGGAAAGCAAATGTCAACTCCCATACTCAAGGGAAAATCATCACTTGCAAATGCCTAACCATCTTTTGTGTAAGGTAGAGCCATAGGTCAAGAGCATTAACAAAATAAGGGCGCATGAAGCAATAGCCAAATGTAAGCCCAATTTTTGTAATGCCCTCAATTGAAAACTTTACCCAACATAAAGACTTGCCAAAAATTTATTGGAGAAACCAAGGCAAAATAGGAGGGGGGCATTATGAAAAACAAAATGCCCTCGCAAAACTAGATGAAAAAATATGCTTTGTAAGGTTATCTCCACATACACTACAAAATTTGTGGTAGGTCACTAGATCTTTGCCCTAATTGCCTTGATTTGTAACTCTAACCCCTCCCTTGAAAACCCATTTTCATTTGTCAATGTGCAAGCCTCAAGGTGCACAATGCACATTGCAACAAACTTGCAAACTTGTGTTCATTCATTAATGCACATTGAATCATTCTTTAGAATTGTTGCTTTCAAATTGAACTTGTTTTTGTTAGCTTGCACATGAGATAGAAAGGTGGCAGCTCAACATGATTCAAACTTCAAGAATGTTTAAAGTTCCAATTACTAGTAAGTTCTTAAACTTTTCAAATAACTTGTTTGTTTCATGGTTTTTATTTTTTATATGCAATAATCACTGCTTAATGCTTATATCGAGTGTTTAGTGTTGTTTGTGTGTGTAATGTCGAGTTTCAACTCACCAAGGCACCAGTGACCTCTAGGTTTTTGTGATTTGAATTATTTATGCGAGGCACATAGGTTTCATGTTTGAAATGATTATGTGAAACAAGTGGTTTGAATTTTGTGATGCTACACTCCTAAGTGATGACTCACAAGGTTTAAAGATGCATGTGCATTGTCACATTTGAATTTCATCATAAACCTACATTTGAGTTGAATCCTTTATGTTTAAACCTTTTAAATCACAAGTTGAATTTGTTGTTCGGGATTTGTAAATCATTTTTCATTTTTGGTCTTAGTCTTGCTTTCACATTTATAAATTTTAAGTAATTTTAAGTTTAAATGTTTCTTTGGTAGTCAAGTCTAAAAAGAAGACTTTGCACCTATTAACTTTGTTTCTTAATAAATGTACCTAAATTCAATCATATGATGAACAAAGAATTTAATTGCATGATCTTGAATTAATAATTGCTCCACTTCAAAAAATTTGACATTATTAAACATGGGTATCATTTATGGGTATCACACTTATGGGTATTTCAACATTGAATGAATGGATTTGGGTTATGGGGCTTATATAAAGTTTTAGAATAATTCACGAATGTCTTTGGTAAAAATTCCACTTTAGGTGTGAATTTAAATTGTTAGTTAGCATATGGCACTATCAACTAGTGTTAACTCATTGTCAAATAATGTGTGGCATTGTTTAGTAATGTATGGACTTATCAACTTATGTATGGCATTATTGAACATTGTTTAATTTACTATTGAAAAGTGTGTGACATTATCTAGCAATGTATAGGCTTATTCCAATCAACATATGGCATTGTTGGCCATTGTATAATGCCAAGGTGTCAATAGCAAATTGTTTACCCAACAAGAATGCCAACAAAATTAAAGAGAACACAAGGTTGACATGTGGCTAATGGGGGGGGGAGGGGTGTGTGTTCTTCTAGAAGCTTTTCAAGAACTTTGAATGGAACATTTTCACTTTTTCCAACTTTTTATGAAAATGATTTATGGAGGTGAAAAAGAAGTGTTGTGGAGATGGTGATAGGGAATTTTTGGAGGAAAAAAGGAATCATGGATATAGTGATGGGGAGAGGGCATTCAAGCTTCTACAAGTAATAAGATGATTTTTCATGGTAGTCAAGGACAAAGAAATCCAATCTTGAGGAAATAGGAAGGAAAAATAAGAAAAGGAATAGTAGGAACTTTGAAGTGATAATCACCACAAGTTTCAGGATGTTTAAGTTGTAAAAACACCATGGGTAGAGCCCGTTTTCAATGAAGTTGGCATGGTTACTTTAGCAAATGTTGTATTTATACTACAATTGAAAAGAAAGAAAAGGAAAGTTCATAGTGGTAAGTGGTTTATGGAATATCCAAAATGTGGGCATGTAAAATATGAAATTGCTTATGCTCAATTGTAAACAATAATTGTCCTTTAACAACTTTGGTCAAGTAGTGAAAAATAAACCAATTCTTTTTCAATTTGCTATTATTTCAACCTCTTGAATAAAGGTATGCCAATGATCAATTATGAAGATTTTAAACTTCTGTTTAACTTTCTAAGGGTTCAATGTATCCCCAAAAACATTGATTTAATGGGGGTGATTGGGAAATGGCAAAACATGTAGACAATGAAGTGAGAAAAATTACTAAAATTATTGTTCAGAATATCAAGTTTGTTTCTTTTAGTTCTCATGAAATCACATCCATTTATAATGCAAGTTGGGCAACCTATTGGTGGTTAAATTATGCAAGATCAATGTCAAATACCTTTGATGTTGAATGTGCAACAAAAAAAATTTGGATTTGTAACTAGTAGTCTAATTTTGTTAATCATGATTTTTTTACAATGGGGTTTGAAGGAAGAGGAGCTTGCTTCAAAGGTAGTTTGTTTGATGTTGATGGGGTCAAGACCTTCCAAGGCCTCAAATCTAAAGTTACAACTCAAATCCAATATCAATATTCTTCATTTATCACTAGTGTGCATTATATGATTCATTGAACAAACCTAGTGGTACAAACTTTTTGAAACATACTTTTGGTTTCTAGCATGGAAAGTCTTTTGCAATGTATCTATGTTTAATTTAGTCATAACCTTTAAAAACATTTAAAATTTGTCAAATTGGCAAAAATCATGGAAACAAAAGGCAACAAAATATTGTGCAATATCAAATTTAGGTGGATGGTCATGATTAGTCATGTCAAGCATGTGTTGTTTGAATATTGCATTTTTCTCACAAAGATGGCATTAGATGCACCCACACTAACATGTATCGAATCTAACTTGTGTTTGTTAACTAATATTGAGATATTGTTGGGGTTGAATGCTATCACATCACTTTTGAAAACAATGCAATCTTTGATCAAATTTGCACCACTATATGATGTGTTTGCATGTGATTTTCTAATAGTAATCAAAATTTGTGAAAGGATGTATTGTGCCATCCATTTCTTTTTCCTTGAGGTGATGTCTTTATGAACTTCCAAGCTTTGATCAATTGTGTTCATGAAAACATAAAATCTTTGATATATTATCTATTTAAATACTAGAACATATCATTTGGTATTAACTAAATTTGTTGGGCAACATATTTGGCCATGTTTGTAGATTAGATTGGGGCATCTAGGTTCAGTTACAAAACATGTATTTGCCAAGGTTGTGGCATTTATGAATTAACAACAATATGATCAAGAAGCTAGTGGTTAATTTATTACAAAATTGCAAGGTTAATTTTCAATCCAAAATTTAGTGGATGCATTTGGTATTGTGTACCCAAAACATTGGTTACAACCAAAGCTTGAAGTAAGGTTTGTTGCTCACTTAGCAATTCTCAATGACACCATTTAACAACTAAGAAGTTAAGGTTTGATGAATTATGGTTTCCAAGCCCACTGATTTTGACCAACAAAAATCTTTGTTTATCATTACCATGAAAACTAATGCAAAGTAATTAGCAATGTGTGAATCTTATGATGTGAACACACTTACCAAGTTGTGGATTATAATTTCATCACAATTTTTTGTAAAAAAATCCATGGGGACATCAAGTTGATTAAACTTGTTATGGTGCAAATTATTGGTTCAATGGAATATTAACATTGTTCTTTTATATTCACCATAATGAAAAGTAAATTACACAATCAATTGACCGTGCATCTAGAGTTGGTCATTTAAACATTCAACCAAAAGCTTTTCATCTTGCAAAACTTTCCATTTGGAGTAGCCATTCAAAATTGGAAAGATAACATAACTTGGTATTGTGTGAAAGTTTGAAAATTGAATGTGGATCCTAGAATTTGGTTCATGGCAAAGTTGCTCAAGTTTCACAAGTTTTTGTCATCATGTATCACAAAATTTAGATTATTATGTTTTGTATTCTAGTTGGAATGTTTGGAAGTTGGATGCCAACTTACATGTTACTTCACCTCTTGATCAACCCACCAAAAATGTGTTTTTAAGAATTTTTTAACTTTGTTACAAAAATCTTGAAGGTTTATTTTAAGGTGTTAACATATTAATGTTTCACTATTATGATATCATTTTTGGTATGAATTATGGGCCATGGATGATGGCATATTGCTTTAGTTGACTTTTTCATGTAGTAATGGAACTAAAATTTAATGGATGTTGTAACATATGCTTGAGTTTTGATGTTGTGAGTTGCCTGTTTTCTCCATAATTCATTTTTTGGGGATATTGTGAATCTTCAAACAACCCCCCTATTGGGCATTCTAAAATTAGGATTTATTTTCATATTGAATACGGAAGATTAACATTTTTTTTGTGTAGGTTAGGTCGTATGTTGCAATGGGCAAAGCGTTTATGGGTTGAAGTTCAATTCCCCTATATAGTTTTGTTGCTAAAAATTAGAAACAAAAAATCTTTCATTGACAAATACAACAAAAATATGAAAGCTTGTAGCTCCAAAATTCATTTAGAAAATTCTTCTTTTACAAACTAAGACCAAAAAAATAATTTCCTTCATAATTGAAAAATTACACATTTCCTTGCCATGTAATTAACCAACTCAACACCTAATATGTCCATGTGACAATTATAGTTCATGGAAAGGATGTCATGTAGCCAACTAAACGAAAATGAAAAAACATTGGTGTGAGACTTGTAAGATGTGTTTTAAGATGGGCAAAAAGGGGAAGAAATTGCATTTTCTTGGACAAATGCAACAAAAAGTAGGTATAATAGTTGTAAACAAATGGGTACCTTCATGAATAAAAGAACAACAAAGTGAATGCACAATGTTTATTGTCTCTTTGAATTTACATAATAGGAACACACTAATTTGGAAATTTACTTTTTTGGATGCCCTTCCATTACTTGCAAAACTCCAATTATCAAAATTCATAAAATTTTGAAAGTTTTTTTATATTTTTGAAACAATGTAGACACTATTCTTCCAATATTTTTTCATTGCTTTTGTCTTCTAGTTATTCTTGAACTTCAAAATATGAATGTGTTTTTTATTATTCTATCTTCACCAAATGTTCTCAAATTTATATATATTTGATGAAAAAAGCATGATGTCTTAATCTTTTAGGTGCATAAGTTTTGGATTCATATTTTGGATTTTATTTTTGAACATCTTTGAATACTAAAATAATTCAAAATTTGTTATCATGGTTTTTTTTTTAAATTGTACATTTTTATAAAGTAGAACATGATGCAAAAATGTATATGTTTATTATAAGATGTGTTGTATTTCAAAGTTTAATCAATTGTAATATATTAATTGTTTTAAAATGCAATTCAATGAACCAATAAACCAATACTTGACTACCATGTGTAAAATGCAATCCTTGGAAAATATTTGAACCTCGGTGCCCTTGGCTTTTTATTTTATGAATAACAATTCTAATTTTTATTTGAGTGTTTTTCAATCACAAATCATGGTGAAAGAAGATGGGTTGTGAATATAGAAAGATGCCTATGTGGGTTAGGTAATAAAATAAGGAACCTTGTTGACAATAATGTACATATGTATAAAAGAAGGGCAAGGTTATAAACCCTTCCTTATTTTGAAATGCCAAAACATGAGGGTGGATGCTTGAATGATGAACGCTGAAAAACAAAAAAAGAGCGAAAAGCCACACCCTTCTCCAAAATAAAAACCTACCTTAATTTTCAAAGGAAGTGTGTTTCCACTGGAAAAGATTTTTTCCCTTTCATAAGATCTTGAAAAATTGTCATTGAATTCTTATGGTTGACAATGGTTGTTTAAATACACTATAAAAATTCAAGCAAGTTTTTTAATCATTATTGGATGTTCAAAGACCCTAAGAATAGTTCTTAATGTCATTAAGAATATTTTTTCTCACTTTGTGCCGTGGAAGGTTTTTAAATGCAAGTGCCAAATATAGTGGGCCCATTGGAAAAAGGGGTTGAAGTGTTTCTATGAACTAATATCATTCAAAGCCAACAAAATCAAAGTTGGAAATTTTGATGTGAGAAGTTTCATAAGGTGCAAACGGACTTAATGCTTGGATTTGCTCGAATTCTTGGAACATCAAACATGTTGGCACTATTGTCCGTATAGATTTGGACAACATTATCTACACCCAATTTTTCAATGTATTCAACTAAGGCATTACATATGTATTTTCATTTTTTTGGCCCGAGGGGGGACACTAGTAAAAAAATGTAGAAAGTACATGAGTAAAGGTGCAATATATTGGTTGTTGGGTAAAAATATAAGTTTATTAGTTAAAAAATAAGGTGCATTTTATTCAAATAATCAATTTAATTATAATATAGAGTATGTAATAAGTTGAATTAATGGATTATAATTAATATAGGGTGGTTTTAATATGTATATATTAGAAATTTATATAATAATAGGGTGATACAAAATAGGTTGGACAATTATTTAATACCCTCCCTAAGAATGGTCGTTTGATGCACATAGATCCCAAACTTTATATTAAATGTCCTCTTCAAGCATTTTTGGTCATGTGTTGTGTTGCTAGCCTCTAATTAAAAGCACATCTTTGTTTGGGCAAACAAACATGATGTTTACCAAAGGGTAGCTATTAATGTTAACCCAATTGTTTGAACAAATAGTGATTCCATACTTGTGCATCTAGGTTTTAGTCCTTTTGGTCACAAGTTTTGACACATTTTTTTTGGAACATTTCGACCAAGATTGTGAGGAAAGATGTCCTTAATCTAACATCCCTTTTAGCGTCCTTAGCAATAGTTTATTTTTACATTTTACGAAAAATTACTTCTTGATTTGGACTTACCTCTTCTTATCATGCCCCAACATTTTCTTAACATTGCCCAACATCTTTTCAAAGTTACTTTTGGTGATTTTTTGGTGTTGCCTAGTGTCCCATGTCATTTTTCATAGCATTACTTGACATGTTCCGAATGTTATCCTAATGTCCCCATCATTTGTCAACATCTCCCAAAATTTTCTCAACATTTTAGAGTTTCCTTTGTTTTTTGATCTTCTTTAGCATTTCCAAAATGGATGTTTTCAAAACATTCATACTTGTTGTCATGAAATCATCTTTCAATGATCATTGGTTAGTTTGACAAATTGTTATATCAAGTGGTATTATTTTTACCAATCAACATACTTTCACATTTCCACACCAATGCACATGTTAAAATGTTAATTCCATTGGCACTCCCATGAAATTAGTGTTTTTTTTGTTTTCTAATCAATTTTTGTGTGAAATTTAACCTAAAAGAAAAAGAAATAGACAAATTGACAATAGAAAAGAAAAGAAAAAAACACATTACATGAAATTAGCAACATTCCAATGAAATCAAAATTCTAACTTTTTACAATTTTCATTTATCTCCATTGTGTTTGTTGCGGATGTCTATATATATATATGAAAAACTAAGATTAAATTGCATTTGCACACTACGATAGTTTTCCCAAAAAAAAATCACAATTGTATATCACATTAATGTTTTTCCTCATGATATATAACTTGGATTAATGATTTTATATACAATGTTTTGACCCTATCGTAACAAAATATGTTTTGTGCATATTTGATAACATGTTTGGTGTAAAAATTCCTAAGGAATTACTATACAAGAATAACAAGTTCAACAAAACTTATTTTAAAAATCAAAGTTGAAAAATCTGGAAAAATTGATAGCCTTGTCGAAATAAAAATATATATTGTGGCAAAATGCTGAAATACAAGGAAATTATGTATGTTTTGTCAACATGCTTTGATTACACACGTGTTTCCTACACCCACGACCTCCCACGTTTCCTTTGTTATTCAACGCATCCCATGTTCACTCACAATCAACGGCATGGCTTATGATCTAACAAAATTAGAACACCAAGCTCAATGTTCTCTACAGGGTAGAATAAATCTTCATACTTGCAAACATTTTTGCCTTAGTCCTAGTCCATCATTTCTTGCCTACAACTTGCTTGCAACATTATTGTTGATCATGTGTTCCTCTTTATTATTCTCGAACTTTTTTATAAAAAATTAACAAGGCTCTGATAATGTGTTTTGAATAATAGTGTCGTTTGTTGTTTATAGAGGTTGCTTTCGGCACATTGTTGCACAAATTTGGAGTTGTTATGCAAAACTTGATGATGTGGGAAATTGCTTGTGGCAAGTTGTCGAGCGCATAATGGTCCCATTGTGGAGCAAGGAACATGAAATCTAGGCTAGCTTAGTGTGATGATGCTACAATGTGTTTGCATGTACTACATGACACATTCAAAAACATTAAACATCATCCTCTAGAGGTTGAAGGTGATGGCACTATGGTGTGTTCATACACAACTCACTATGATTTTGAAAACTCTTTTGTCAAATATTTATGCCATTTATTTTTATTTTGTTGTCATTAGGGTAAATATTTAAGGTGTGAAAAAACAAGCCATTATGAACTAATGAAAATAATTGAAATTGACACGCACATATGAAAAAATTGATGCATGCACACAAGTGAAAACTTTTTTAAAAATTGTCAAGTAAATTTTTTCGTTAAATATTAATCAATTTTCATATATATATATATATATATATTGAGTGCCAAACCTTACTTTCCAGAATATATATATTTGACATAAAAATGTTGAACCTATTATTCTAGTACAACATATGAATTTTTCATTCTAAAAATGTGCCTCATAACAAATTTACATTAAGAGGAAATATATTTACCCATCGATGAGGGTGTCATATCTTCACCTCTTGGGTTTGTGTTCTCATTTTCTCCTACAATAAGAAGTGTTGAATGAAGTTAAACGTTTACCACAACAATCCATATGAATGTTTTGTAAGATAATATTCCAATTTTTTTTTGGGTTGGGTTGTTAATACAACGCCTATATTCTGCTAGCAAATTCATGTTACTCCAAGTTAATTTGAGCTTCTTCCACATTTTGACAATGGAAAAAATTTCATTGGTATCCATAGGACATCCTTGAGGTTTGTAGGAAATGATGTATCATCTACTTCATGAATTGAGATAAAATGTTTATATTCCACCTTGTTGGTAATCAACTATGCAATTTTTACTTAGAAATGTATATTCAAACATGCTTATCCATATTCAAACAATAAGACATGAAGACTCATATTAAAAAACATGTGAGTTGATGTTGATAAAATTGCAAGTAAGAAAATTGATGTGGATAAAATTTGAGGCTTTATTTCTATCCAACCTCAAAAAAATGACCATTTAGTTCTCACCATACTCAATTTTTATAAGGTGAATACCCATATGGTTTTTCAAAATTAGAAGAGAAGTCACATCCATCACTCTCATGAGCACTTTCAAATCTCTCTTCAACATTTTGTATCTCAATTTAATTATCCCTCAAAATTAGAAAGGAGGAACCCTTTGTTTAAACTTTATAATTACATAGAGGTCATGTAAACACATGTCAAACAAATAAGACCAAAAAAAAGTTTTTGTGTGATTACAAAATGTTTTGGCATGTTGTGTCCTCGATCAAAATCACACAAAATACAAATAAAAGTGATACTCCATTTGGGTTTGAAGTTAATATGTTTCATGTTCTTTGTTGCAACAATATATATGAAGGTAAGTCTAAACTAAATTCCAAATTGTCAAATTATTATGATAAGTTCTAATAGATAGCCAAGAATATAGAGGGATCTTTTTCTTTTTTTTCATATTTAATATGTAAGCATATTTGATCAAATTATTATTTAGATGAACATCGCAATGGCTATATCACAAAATCCTTTAAAAATAACATTGCTAGTCATTGAGAGCTTTACAACAACATCAAGAGTGTGCCCCAACTTTTAAAGCTTAAGTTTCAAATTTCATTTTCATTTTCACTAAAATTTAATAAAAAGTTTTCATTTCTACCCAATTTTCATTGACAAAAAATACTCAAAATTCAATATCTCATGCACCTTAGGTCTAAAAATTACAAAATCAAATGTATCAGATCAGGCTTTAGAAAATGATTTCATGAATGTGAACAGAGTTTTCTGATTTTGGCAAAATTTCACCACTTGATAAAAAGAAAAGAAAAGAGGCTGCCTCCTCTACAAAGGATTTTTGGGGGAAAAAATCCTCTAAATTGGCCACATATTGAAGAAGAAAAAAAGCTTGAAATCGCCATATTTAGACTAGAGGTTCTTGCAAATCACCAGAACATAGCCAGGTTATTTTCTTAAAACTGCTTTTCTCTTTGACCTGTAGCCGAATTTGGCTAAATCCCTCTTGTGGAGAGTTGGCTATCCACCTACCTCATGAAATTGAAAAAAAAATTGAAAAAAAAATACCCTGGATGTGAAATTTGTTGAAGTAATTATAAACAACCAAGTGAAAGCACAACAATAATCCTCTTCAAAGCATGAACCCAAAAGCAGAACTGTAATTGGACAGCAAAAGAATTCTTTCAGGTTTTGTTTTTGCATCGCATTGTGGAACTTTTAGTGCATTTGGGAATGAACAAGAGCGTTGTTTTGGATGTTTGCAGGCATTTGATGGTGTTAGTTACTTGCAAAAAATCGCAATCTCGCCGTGCTTCGTTTTGGGTGCCGCAGATTGTTGTTGGCAAGAGCGCCAAGCAGAATCAACAGCTTGTGTGTGCAAGTCTCAGTAAAGTTCTTCATTCACCACGAGTTTGCTGTTCTGCCGGAAGAAGAAGAATGGCAGCCAGGAACCAAAATCAAGCGTCAGATATTGAGAGCTCTGCTGCTGTTACACAGAATTCTGGAAACCCTAGCAAATCGGTGAGTTGTAAACGCAACGCTTTCTCGTGCGGAGGGACACCCTAAACCCACACCGAAGAAGAGTTTGTAGTTTCTTTGTTATTTTTTTCTGCAGTGAATTTTCGGGAAACCCTAGAGTCCTGTTTCGGGAAACCCTGCAGGGTTGTCACAATGGGTCATTAGGATCTGAAGCTTAAATTACCTTACCTACTATTGAGAATTGGCACTTCTTTGTCGAATTTTGATTTTCTTAGGAAACCAGGTTCTGCAGTTTCAAATTTAATTTTCCAGAATTTCAACGATTGCATGCAAAATACACATTGTATTGTGTGTTTGTAAGAGTAACCCAATGGCTTGGGACAATAAACTTTTTTCACAAGTTGAGAGTTTGGTTTTCAACAAGTTCAGCAAATATCAACAGAAAATTTCCTTTTTTCTTACTAGACCTTTTGTGAATTATTTTGTGTTGAACATCAGTTGTAGGTACGGTATGTGCACAGCTTGCTGTGAACTTCCAATGGACATGTGAAAGTGGTTTGAAACAAAACTGTAAAACTTCAGAAAATTCATGCAATGGCACTCAATAAAATGTCACCCCCTGGTATGAGGTGTTTTTGGTCAGGAGTTTGTGAGACTGATGGCCCTTACATCATCAACTGATCATAACTTCTCCAAACCTGGACCAAGTGAATCACATTTGTCTTCTTTACTAGGGTTCATGACTTGAGGCTATCCTTGCAAAGATTCTCAGGTTTTATTGTTGAGTTTTGAGCATTCTTTAGTATTGGAATACTGGTGATTGTATGGCAGGCTTGTTCAGTGTGTCATTAGTGAGGAGATCAGAAACCGAAACCCCAAGCTCCTTGTTATTTGTCATACATGTATAAGCATAGTATCTTGCATTGTTGATGATCTATCAGGTTTTGCCTAATTGGACTATTGGTGTTGAATTCAGGTCAATGTGATTATACAAGGCAAAGTACAAGGTGTGTTTTACAGGAAATGGACAGTTGAGAAAGCTAAGGAACTAGGCCTTGATGGCTGGGTGCGGAACTGCCGCAATGGCTCAGTGGAGGCTGTCTTTTCTGGAGCTTCCAGTACAGTTGATAATATGATTGAGAAATGCCGTAGTGGCCCATCATTAGCCCGAGTCACTGGCATAACAGTTTCCTCATGGGACACACCAGTTCTCCCAGGGTTTGAGCAAAAACCCACAACCTGGTAAGCATCACATAATGTATCTGTATCCTTGATGTGAAACAACTCCAGAGAAATTGTTAAATTTTGTACAACTCTCTAAAATAGAGTATCTAGAGTATACAACTCCTAGAGTATTGTGATATCTAGCTGTCTAGAGTATTGTACTCTAGGTGTATTGTACCATCAAGCCTTCAAGCAGGTAAGTCAATCTCATTATCTGTTGTCACATTTGCCCAGCACTTCGATATGGCTAAATTGTAGGCATGATCTTATAATTGCATTGTTCCAACTCAAAGAGTGAATTCCTGCATAATAAAATTTTTTTTATTCAAAACCTATAGAGATGTTTCTGTAGATTTCAGGAGAAATCTTAGGCAATCAAATGTTGAAATGGTGAAATTTTGGATTAATGGACAAATTCCACATTTCATTGTTATTAGCTCCATTGTATTATCTGGTGGAGGTGACATTTGAGCACCAGGGTTGCCTCTTTTTTGAGCTGATATTCCAACTGCAGATTGGTTCAAATCATTGCAAATCCTCCTACAGTGGTTTTGAGATCTTTGAACGATTGTTGGTTCTCATCAAGGTAGAAATATTGTGTGAATAACAATCCAACATCAACCCTTTGAGGAAGATGTATAAAGTGGGTCTGCTAATATTATTCTGTGGAGCTGATTGAACTGAGGTCACTGTTTGTCTGTTGACAGGATGTGATAATCCTCAAGTACCTGCTATTTTGTCTGTCAGAAACCTATTGTGGTTTTGCTGGAGATACTTTGGTTTGAGATTTCTGTCTTACACATTTACAGAGCTTGTTGAATGCAGAGAATTTAGAGCATCGCAAAAAATGCTCTTGCCCACTTGTTTTTCTTTAACATCTTGATCAATCTGAACCCACCTCAAGATCAAATTTTGCATTGAAATTATGCAACTTTGGGAATGAGCCACAACTTTCAAGGCAATGCTGAGTCCAAATTCCTTGTTGCCCAACTTCTTCATTCACCTCATTTTGATCAATTATTGCTCCAATTCCCTTAAGATCAAACATAGACACTCCAGCCTCAACATTGTGACATTAAGCAGATTACCTTGCCTTTGACATGTTGTCATTGTTGTAATGTTAATGGGCTAAAGGGAATATATTGTGCAAGAAGGTCAGGGTTGCCACTTTAAGGCTTGCACTAGTTAGAAAATCATTTTGTGTCATGTGGCTAGCCACTTTGCATACCTTAACTGCGTGGTGTTGAGGGTTGAAGACATGTTCCCTCCTTAATCTTGAGCAGTTTAAGTTTTCCCATCTTAGCTCCAACAGACTATTGTGAAGTCAATCCTAAGTATAATCCTTAACTGTGAATCATGTTCCTATAAGGATTGAACTTAATATATAAGGATTGGTTCCTACCATGTTCAAGGTTAAGGATTATAGGTTAATCCTAAATCTTGAACATCTCCACTTCTTCCCTTCCTTCCTTTTTATCATCATGTCCATCATCTCTATTTTTGCCTTTTGCTTTTAAGACCACATGCTTCTTCAATGATGTTTGGGAATTTAAATATAACATGCATGTTCAAGATTCTTTAGGTATTAAAGTTGTTAGTAAGTTCAATTAATAGGATAGAAAGGGATTAAATTATGTTGTGGTTTATAATTTAAAAAGGTAACAAAGATGATATTTACTTGTTCAAAACAAGGAACTAATTTGAATGCTTGAATGTAACAGCTTGGTCATCCATTTACTTGGTTCAATGTTTGCCTTGTTTGCTTTGATTTTGAAATCCAAAAACTTCACTTTGTTCTTGTTTTCTTTTTTTGTGGAAATAAACCGAACATCCATGTATTGTCTATACTAATTTCATCATCTAAAATGTGATATGGTATTGAAATGTTTATTGATGTGTTTTGGAACTACATGTGAACATGCACAATGTTCCTTTCATCACTTCTCACACCTTCAACTAACATTAAAAATTCACACAAATATAATGTGCCAAAATTCAATGCAAACATAAAATTTTATTTAAATTTGGTTGGTTTAAATATGTGGATTTAAAATATATATAACAATAGGGTGAAAAAAATTAAAGCTCCCTCACATGATACCCCACAAACAAATACCCTTTTTGATGCACATGGTTGGGAAATTAATCCATAGTGTCCATCTGCCCCCTTGTGATTCAACTATTACTTACGCAAATTGTTTTGCTAACATTTATCGATACAAACTATAAATGTCTAAACTTATAAAACAAGTGCATATTTTTAATGTGTGAAGTAAATTTTTTTTCCAAGTATTGGTTATATTGTGTTAATGGTCATATTTGAAAATATATGGTCAATGGTTGATATGAATAATAGTGTCCAAATGTACTTGAATGTGGCAAAGGCAAAAAAAAATCAAATGCTAAAAGTAAACCCATAATAATTTGCATAATCATTTATTACAATGTTAGAGTAGGTCGATACCAATAGCACTGTGATGGCATATAAACAACAATTTGGAGGAAATTCAAGACTTAGATAAGATGAAATTGAGACCTATAAATTAAAATTATGCAAAGATACAATGTTTTCTTAAGGGTCAATGGAGAAATATGAATGGTTTTCATTGAATAATCACAATGATTGACCCATTACATGGTTATCATCATTCTACCATGTCCAAGATTCCACATTTATGGGTAGGGATGGGAAAATAAATTTCACAATTTTGTATGCGATAGACATTGTAGAAGCCCACCTACTAGGTATGGTTGAATCTATTTTTACTTTTCATGAGATTAATTGATCATGTGAAGTTCAATCATGCATGTTTAAGAACATTTATCCAACAAGATGGAAATCTCAAGAACTAGTTCATTCATTGAAAACAAGAGTTCTTTATATTGGATTTATATCAATAATGAAAAATTGTTTACAAAATAAGGAAGGCACTTGGAATATAAGCATAATTCAAACACAAATGGGGAAATGCAATATGGTAACCAACAATAGATGAGAAATTACAAAATTCAAACACGTGATTTGGAGGTTATGAAAGGCCAAAAGATAAACATTTTTAATTCATTAAACATCAAAGTTACCATTTAAGCACTTGATAGCTTTAACATTTTATATTCCTTGTAAAATGTAAATGAGAATAGTAAATTTGTGTCATGCACATTAAACTTTTCACCTTCTTGAAAATGCTTCTTTTCTTAAAACTTACCTAGTTGCATAAATGTGAAGGGGAAGCCGAGCAATACCAATTGCTTGTAGTGAAATGGCTTTTGGAGTGGTGACACCAAACACTTCACCCATGTCAATGTCTTGAGGATTTTCTCCTAACGGTAATTTCCAAGTGAAACTATGAAGAAGTCGAGCCAATCCCATTTGCACTGTTATCAAACCCAAAGGCAAACCTGCACACATTCTTCGACCGCAACCAAATGGCAATAATTCAAAATTTGTGCCTTTCAAATCAACGTCACTTCCAACAAACCTTTCGGGATTAAAATCCCAAGGATTATCATAAGC
>Ga0116231_10009796_pt1 | contig 15853 bp, 4 predicted proteins | sample S1TSphgellanicum_2_FD_89695 | JGI IMG/M metagenome (GOLD analysis project Ga0116231, IMG submission 89695) | Host-associated microbial communities from peat moss isolated from Minnesota, USA - S1T2_Fd - Sphagnum magellanicum MG | ecosystem: Host-associated > Plants > Peat moss > Unclassified...
AAATATTATTTTAAATAGTACTTTAAGTGCTCTTTTGTTTTTAGGTGGTTGGCATAGCATTATTAATCTATCCTTATTTCCTGTTATTTCTCTCTTTTTCCTCTTGAAAATTTTGTTTATGCTTTTTTTTTTTATTTTGGTTCGTGCTGCATTACCTCGTTATCGCTATGATCAACTAATGCAGTTAGGTTGGAAATTTTTTCTTCCTCTGGCCATTGGATTAATTCTTTTTTATTTAGGCATTTCTTTTTCTTTTAATTTATTTCGTTTTAATGGAATTTAAAATTTGTTTTGCACAAAAGTGAAACAATTTTTTTTTGGATAGCTCAGTTGGTAGAGCGAAGGTCTGAAAAACCTTAGGTCATCGGTTCAAATCCGATTTCACCCATGAAATTTTTTTTACTATGATTTTAACTGATTTTTTGAGGACCGGATTATAGCAATTAGGGCACTCAAAACCATCCCGAATTTGATAGTATACCCCTTTTTGTGCCAGAAGTACTGCCAAAGCGGAACATATGGTTTCTGGACTCTTTTATTTTTTTTTGATCGTAGATTTTTCGAATTGGATAACATAAAGGTAATGTGGAGATCTGCAAAATCTTAAATGATAGTTCAATTCTATCTCCAGGGTTTAAACGTAGTTTAATGGGAAAATAGGTAGCTTGCACCTACTTGATACCGGTTCGATTCCGGTCGTTTCCAATATTCTTCTAAAATAATATTAAATAAAAGCTCTTAGCTCAATTGGATAGAGCGTTAGTCTTCGAAACTAGCGGTTATAGGTTCAACTCCTATAGAGTGAGTTTAATAGTTTGTTATGATTATTTTTTATTTTTGGAATGGCTGAGTGGCTGAAAGCATTGGTTTGCTAAACCAACGTAAATTTTTTTTTACCGAGAGTTCGAATCTCTCTTCCTTCAATTTTTGTTTTATTGTTTTTTGAAATTTATTAATAATAAATATAATAAATTAAATGAATCTTTTTTTGGATATTCCTCGTCGATTTCAAATGTCTTTTCAAGATACTGCAACTCCTGTTATGTCAGGTATAGTGGATTTACATTCTTATATTTCTTTTTTTTTAATTTTAATTTTGATTTTTGTTGCTTTTCAAATTTTTGATGTTTTAAGTTTTTTTAGAATTGATCGTGATTATAATTTATCAAATTCGAAATTGAGTTCTTTTTTCTAAAAAATAATTAATAAACAATAAAATGATCTTTTTAAATTTTTTATCACAAAAATTTTCTACTTTATTTCAAAATTTGAGTTTGAAAACGAAAATTCATAAGTTTACGCATCAGACTTCTTTAGAAACCATATGGACAATTACTCCCGTTTTTTTCATTTTTCTGTTTGGTATTCCTTCTTTTGTTCTTTTGTATTCTAATGATGTCCCTGTGGATTCTTCGGTAATTTTAAAAGCAGTAGGGAAACAATGGTTTTGGAACTATCAGTTGCAATGTCCTGTATTGGATGAAAATGGTTTAGTTGATTATAAACAATATAGCTTTGATAGTTATATGGTAAATGCAAATGATTTATTTAAGGGTCAGTTGCGTAATTTAGAAGTGGATCAAGCCGTTCGTTTACCTGGAAAAACACATGTCGATATTATAGTTACTGCTGATGATGTTTTGCACAGTTTTGCTTTACCTTCGTTAGGTATTAAAGTTGATGCAGTCCCTGGACGTCTCAATCACACCGGTGTTTTTATAGAGCGCCCAGGTGTCTTTTATGGCCAATGCAGTGAATTGTGTGGTACTAATCATGCTTTCATGCCTATTAAGTTATTTTCTTTGCCTTATGATTTGTATGTATCTTCATTTCCTTCAACATTACGTTTTTAAATTCTTTTTTAAAACTTGTTTAAATAAAGAACGAAAATTCAAAGGACAAAAAAGGATATGTATTATTTAGGTCTTGGTATATTTTTTGGTTTTGGCTATGGTCAATAAACACATAAAAAATTTTTGAAATTTTTTATTTAATGAGAATTATTTTCTTTTTATAAAATAAATTTAAGTGGAAAAATAAAATGGAATATAAGGAAGTGTTAATTAGTGATTTAAAATCATTGTTAGTTAAACGGAAATTGGATAAAAATAAAAAAATCTTTTTTATTACAACATTTTTCAACTGGAAAACAGAGAAGAAGTAATGGGTTTTGCTTTTTTTTTAGTTTTTATGAATTTTTTGCATGAAATGTTATTGAGTTTCAGAATGATGTGTGGATAATTGAAATTTCGTTTGAAAAAGTTTTAATTTATGCCTATTTTTTTAGTTGTTTTGTTTATATTTTTTTATATTTTTTTTTTATTTTTTCTTTCTAATAAATATATTGTTTTTTTAAAAAATTTGTGTTTTTTTGTTTCTATTTTAATTTTTTTGTTTTCATTTAGTTTAGTATTTAAATTTGATATGTCAAATATTAGTCTTATGTGGTCGTTTCATATAACTTGGAATAGTTTTCTAAATATATATTATTCTGGTGGGGTTGATGGATTTTCACTTTTATTTATTGTTTTAACTGCTTTTTTAATTCCGTTTTGTATTTTGTATAGTTGGAATCAGTTTGTATATTTTTTTAAAGAATTGATGTTGTTACTATTTACAATTGAATTTTTATTATTTAATTTTTTTTTTGTTTCTGATCTTTTTTTTTTCTTTATTTTTTTTGAAAGTATTTTGTTACCTATGTTTGTATTAATAGGTAATTTTGGTTCGCGTCAAAGAAAAATTCACGCATCGTTTCAATTTTTTTTATTTACAACAGTGGGCTCTTTTTTATTATTGGTTGCCGTTTTTTTAGTTTTTTTACATGAAGGCTCTACAGATTTTCAAGCTTTATATTTTGGTACGTTTAGTTATGAATTACAGTTGTTTCTTTGGTTTTGCTTTTTTACTTCTTTAGCTGTCAAAGTCCCTCTTTTTCCAGTACATATTTGGTTACCAGAAGCACATGTGGAAGCCCCAACTGTTGGTTCTGTTATTTTGGCTGGTGTACTTTTGAAAATGGGAACTTATGGTATGCTTCGCTTTGTAACTCCTTTATTTTCTTTTGGTAATTTTTATTTTAATCCCTTGGTTTTTATTTTAGCATTTATGTCTATTTATTATGTTTCTCTTATTACGTTTTGTCAAATCGATTTGAAAAAATTAATTGCTTATTCCTCAGTTGCTCATATGGGTTATGTGACGTTAGGTTTATTCACCTATAGCTTTATAGGGTTACAAGGAAGCATTTTTTTAATGTTGAGTCATGGAGTGGTTTCTAGTTTGTTATTCTTTTTAATAGGGATGTTGTATGACCGTTATAAAACACGATTGATTTTTTTTTATAAATCAATTTATAATTATATGCCATTGTTTACTTTGTTTTTATTTTTTTCAACGTTAGCAAATGTAGGATTTCCAGGAACAATAGGTTTTGTAGGGGAATTTCTTTTAATGTTATCGTTTTTGTCGATAAGTAAAGTGGCTTTTTTTTTTTCGAGTCTTGGGTTTCTTATTAGTATTACTTATTCGTTTTGGCTTTATAACAGAATTTCGTTTTTACTGCCTTTTCATGTTTTTGTTTTTAGTGATTTGTCAAGACGAGAAATATTTTTGACTTCGCCATTTATTTTTATGATCTTTTATTTTGGGTTATTTCCTCTTTCTATTTTTGATATTTTACAATCATCGTCTGTTTTTGTTCTTACCTTTAATCCTTTTTTGAATTTTTTTTAGAAATTGTTATATTGGTATAGAGGGTTTTTTACTTTTTCAGGCGAAATGGCTGAGTGGTTGAAAGCAGCTGTCTTGAAAACAGTTATATGGTTTTCATATCGAGAGTTCGAATCTCTCTTTCGCCTCCAAAATTGTGTTGAATGTTTCTTAACTCAATTGGATAGAGTGGTAGCCTTCTAAGCTAAAAGTTATGGGTTCGAGTCCTATAGAAAACATTTAAAACAATTTTTTTTTGTTTTTAAAATAATTAAATAAAGCAATATAAAAAAATCGCGAAGTAGAGCAGTCAGGTAGCTCGTTGGTCTCATAAGCCAAAGGTCGGGAGTTCAAATCTCTCATTCGCTATTTTTTTTTTTTGCTTTTAATTGTATATTTTATCTTTTAATTTTTCAGAATGGCTTTCTTTCTTTTAAAATTTTTAACAACCCTTGTTAAGTTTTGTAAACGTTTAAGTTTTTTTTTATTTAAATGGTTATTAAAATTATTTCGATTTGATTTTTTTATAAATAAACAGGAATCTTCTAAAGTAAATTTTAAAGTGTACGGTTTCGATTTCTTGTCATTTAATTTTAAGAACAAATTAACAAATTATTTTTCTAGTTTTGAATTATCAAACAAATTTATGTTGGTCTGTTGTGCACTGGCACTAAACAGGATATCTGGAAAAACAGATTTATTTTTGAATAAATTTTTAAGTAATATATCGTCTTTAAAAAAAAATAAGCAAGATTCCTCAGTTTCTGATACATCGCTAGGAAAGAAAAGTTTACAGTTTAATGTGTCGAAAAAATTTAACCATCAATTAGTTAACAATTCTATTTTGCAAAAATCATATGAAAATCGTTCAGTTTTTTTTTCTGCAAGGAATACTTTTAATTTGAGAAAAAATTCAAAAGTAGCTATAGATTCTATTATATTCAACAATAATCTGTCAGTTTCAAAGTATTTAACTTCTGATGGAAAATTGAATTTAAATTTTCACGCGTTGGAGGATTTCAAAACTTATTTAATTTTGTTGGATCCGTCCTTTTTACCTCAAAGAAAACTGAAGAAGCGTATAAAAAAAAAATCTAATACAAATGGAATTAATTTTGAAAGGCTTTTGATCAATTCAAAAATAGCCAAAAATACTTTTATGCGCACGCGTGGTTTATTGGATCAAATTAATTTTCTTTTGATGCATAGGCATTCTATATTAAAGGGAGATATTCGCCTTGAAAATTTGAATTTGAGCAAAGAAATTAAGGATGTTTTGTTTAGTTATACCAGTACAATAGGACCTTATGGTGCCGACACAACTTTTTATTCTTCAGATCTTTTTTCGACAGATCGTTTGAATGTTGTTCGACGTGTTTCTTTATTTTATATGGAAGAAAAACCAAAGAATATTAATTTATTTAAAAATAAAATTGGTTTTTTGAATTTTGGAACTAATTTTCACGAAGAATTTGAGTTAGTTTCTGACACATCGTTTGGGGGTTTTTTTTCTGGAAAATCTTTTTCTATAAATCCTTTAATTGTGTTTGGATTAATCTTATATTCCGTTTGTGAATTGTTTGTAATTTTTTATTTTATGGCAGACGTTCTTGGTTCTCCTTTTCAAACAATTAATTTTTTTTTTAAATATCCTTTAGTTTATTTTTATGAAAATTTGAGCGGATTTCCGTCCGCTAATTATTTTTTTTTTTCATTATGTTTTTGGTTTATGGTTTTTATAATGTTTTCAAATTATTTTTTAGAATTATTGGACGAAGAACGTTTTAATCCTCCTAAACTTTCTTGGTTATTTAATTTTTTAAAAGAATTTGCTTATGATTTTGTTTTTCTTGGTTGTATTTTTTTTTGTGTAATAGAGACTGTTGTTTTTTTTGATTTACTTTTTACGAGATTTTTTTTTATAGGCACTCCAGGATATCCTCAAATATTTACTTCATTGTTTTTGTTGTTATATGATATTTTTTTTGTTATAGGAACAACTAATTATTTTTCTTTGTATCTTGATTCTTTTGTGTTTTTTGATATAAAATTCCCTGTTTTTTATTTCAGTGATTTTGTTCCTTTTTTGAAGCGATATCCTTTGGTGCAACCAGTTCACTTGGTTAGCTCATTTTGTAGACCAAATTTTTTCCTTTGGGCGTTTGACAGTTTTTTTTCTTATTTTTTTTTGCAAGAAACAAAATCCACTTTTTCTTTGGAAAATTCACGTTTAGTCTTACAGCGCGAAATTGTACAGGATATTCGCAAATATAATTACCTTCGAAAATATTTAGTAGACCTGAGTTTATTAGGACAAATATTTTCCAGGGGTTTTAATGGATTTGATTATCGGTTAGATTTAAAATATGTAAATAATCCAATTATAGCTACTGAACAATTAATGCGTTTCGATTGGCGTTTTAAAAGTTCTCATTTTGATGGTTTAAATAGTCGTTTATTTCGTCCTGATCTTTTTGGTTCCTCTCAAAGGCGATCTTATCCTTTGTTTAAGAAAATTCATTTTTTTAAACATAAAACACAGGCGTATTCTTCTAGATACGGTTATTTTGAATATTTGAATTCTCCTTCGCAAAGCAGTGTATGGTTAAATGCCGAAGAGGAAGTAGATGAACGAGATGATTATCAGGATTTTTTGCTTTCTAAAACTTCATTTTTGTCAAAAATTCCTAATAATCAAAGAGAATATTATCGTTTTCATTTTAATAAAACACGAAGAGTTAAATTTGGAAAAAATGATCGACGTTTTTCTTTCTTGTTTTCCCCTGCTGATTTTAAATTTTTTAAAATGAAAGAATTAAATCAAATAATACCATCAAAATCACGTAGGAATTTTCGTAATTCAATGTTATTATTGAATTTTTGGTCGTATTTAGGTGGAAACACAAAACCAAGAATGCCTTTTAAGTATCGTTCGTTTATTCCGTTGGATTCTTTTTCACAAATTCCATTTGAAAGTTATTTGACTGCACGTCTTGAAATTAATGAAATGTATTTTCGTCCAAGGTCTTTTTTTCAAGAATGGAATTTACAGAGGATACCATTAAATCGAAAACAATTTCGTGATGCTTTTTTAAAAGACCCACATGCTTTATTTCATAATTCATTTTTTAGATTTGCAGATAATACAAATAGCAAAGAATTAAACAGTAATCTAAAAGATTCTTTTTCACGACAAACATTGTCAGCACAGCCTAAATTTTTAAGTAAATCTCAGTTAGTTTCAACTGGTTTGCTTAATAAACAAAAAACTGATAATTCTAAGATCAATGGTTTGATTAGTAAAAAAATTCAACCAGTTTTAAAAAATACAAAGATTGCTCTTCCTTTTAAAGAATTGCCTAATTACCCATATAATTTAAACACACGAAAATATAATTCAATTTCTTGGTTTTTTTTAAATGGTAAACCTTCATATTATTTAAGACCTACGTCGATTTTTACAACCTATTGTCAAATAGATTTATCTTTCAACAAAGAAATTTCTAAATACAGTTTTTTGTTTTATGATTATCCTGTTTTATCAAATTCTGGACTATTGTATCCTTTAAGTCTTTTTTTTTTTGGATTTGGAAAGCTTTCGACAGCCAATCTTCGTTTGTTTTCTTTCGATAATTATTATGCGCAAAATCATAATTTTTTTCGTTCAGTTTTAGATTTTTTTTTTAAGAACAATCAGTTTTTAACTATACCTAATAAAATCGGACGTTTTCAAAGTGTGAAAAATGGAGGTATAAAGCATAGCTTAGATTTTATGTTTCCCATGATTTCCGAACTACGAATGAAAGAAAAATTAATTCCATTAAATTTCTCTTATGACGTTTCAAAAATTTTGTATTGGAATCACAGTGATTCTGATCCGTACGCAAATATTCGTGATTCGAAATTTTCTAAAAGTCCTTGTTATTTTTTAGATTCCAGAATTCAAAACTGGTTTTTTTATCAGAATGTTATTTGGAATGATTATTACCATTTTTTTTTTAGGCGTTCTTTTCAAACTGAGGGTAATGGTTCCAAATTCTGCCTTGCTTCTTTTAATCCTTTAAATGGACCACAGTCTTATAAAATTTTTTTGAATAATTCGACGTTGGAATTCTCAAGAATTGGGCAGTATTTTTACAATTATATACCTTGGTTGCAGTATAAATTTAAATGGTTATTGTATCCTACTTCTACGTATAAGCGTTTTGATTCGCTACGTTTTATTCAACAACATTCAAGTCGAAAATTTTATTTTTCTTCCTTATTGAAATTTTATCAAGTTAATATGTTTCGTTGGCAGCAAGCGGCCACATTGTTTTCTTATAACCAAAGTCAGTTTAGGAACTTTTTTTTGCATTTGTTTTTTCATAAATATAAATTGCTTTCAGATTTGAAGAGTTTAAGAAATTTGTTGTTAATTGTTTTTGAAAAATTAGAAAATTTTGACTCCTTAAATTTATTTTTTCTAGCTAAAATTAATGTTTTTAATTTTGTTTTTTTTAATTCTATGGAGAACATTAATTATTTTAGATCTTTTACTATTCCTTTAAAAGGGGTTGCGTCGGAACATTCGCAGCAATATGAATATGAATTATTTTTGCCGTTCTTTACTGAATTTGATTTCAAATTTTTTCAACATGCTATGGATTTTCGTCGTTGGAAATCTTTGCAAACAAATTATTTAAGAGATTGGAAATTTGAGAATTATACAAAATACTTAGGTCCTCTTGTTTATAAGCATGATATAGCGTCTTTAATGGGTTTTTTTGCTCCTTTTGAATATAGAAATCAAATTTTTGTAAGTAAATTGCGAAAGGATTCTTTAAGATTTTCCATTTTTTTTCCAAAAAAAATAATTGCGGAAGAAAATTTGTTTCTTTCTAATCCACGGTTTTCAAAACAATTTTTAAGAAAGAGGAAATTACAACACTCTGTTTTCCCTTCGTTATATTCTTTTATTTTAAATAAACCTTTTTTAAATAACGTTTCAAACTATTCTTATTTTTTGGACGATAAATTTACACAACGTCATAAACTATTTTTAAGAGGATTGCACTCGCATTTGCAACGTATAAACTTAAATAGTAAGTTAAATTTAAATACTGGTTTAGGTTTTTCAGAACTTTTATTTGCCAAATTTAATAAAATTTTTACAGACATTTCTTATGGCTTTTCGACTTTTAGCGATTTTAATTCAAAAAAAAAAAGATTGGTGACTGACAAAATTTTTTGGCTGTCAAGGACACAAGAAATAAAACAAGTTGGTTTAGATGCTAAAAAATTTTTGTTTTCAAAACGCGATAGTTTTTTTAATAAAATTGATATTTCAACGTTTTCTTTGAGCAAGCTTACAAGCCAATTAGGTAATTCTATAGATGTTATTATTCCTGTATTACCTCCCAAATTGGAATTTTTTAAGAATAAACCAATTTTTTTAAATTCTTCAATGTTTAGTTTTAAAAATCAATTTATTGATTTTAAAAAATTAACTAAAAATATTGAGATTATGTCATTTCTTAATCCTAATATTTATTTAACTTTTGGGGGACCAAAAGCTCTTTCAACGCGTTGGCATTCTGGGCAATCTTGGTTAAAATTTGTTATTGCAAGCCAAAATTCTAGTACAAGACCATTTCATTCTTTTTATGGATATGGCCAAACACAAATGAAGAAAAGGAGGGGTGTTCATTTACCAGATAAAGCAATTTATGAATTGGAAAGACAAAGTGCGCTTTCGAATTTTAAGACCAATAAAACCATTTTGTTCGAGAATAACCCTAAAAAAACCTTGCCACAAATTAATGGTTTTGGTTCCTTTATTTCACCATCATTAAACGGAAAAACCGTAGCTCCTCCGTTTTTAATTCCTGAAACTTCAGGTTATTTTAATTTTGGGCTTTCCGGAATAGGACGCTTGCCACGTTTATCACGTTCTTTTTTTCATGCATTATTTTCAAGAAACAAGTTAGAAAGTTTTGCAGAATTGAAAAAAAATTATTTAAAATTGTATTTAAGTTCTATTCCTTTGTTTCAAAATACTGCATTTGGAAATAATTTCAGTTTTTCCGTTTTTTGGAAATTGGTAATGAATTCGAATTATTTTTTTTTTTTTGATACATTTCGTTATAATGTTTTTTTTGGTTTATTTGCCAAATATAAGTTACATTTCGACTTTTTTAATTTTTTATGTATTTATCCTTTGGGAATCATAACAAATGGTTTTCTTATGCGAGCTGATTTTCCTGATGTTATATTACAAGCACAGTATGAAAATATAAAAAGTTATAATAAATTTTTATATTTTTCAGTTGCGGAGTTTTTTAATTATAATATGAATTTTAGAAAAGATTTTTTTGAATTTTCTACGAAAAATGATTCTAAATTTGTTTTTTTTGATTTTTTAAATGATGCTTTTTTGAAAAGCGTGTTTAATTTTCCGCAAGTTTTAGATAACATGATTTATTCTTCTTTTTTAAAGCTATATGCGCCGTTAAGTAATTTTTATGTTTTAACTTCTATGCCTCTGCGTTTATTGTTAAATTTTTTTAGTTCATTATTAGAATATCAATATTTTTTTCGGGAAGATTATCATGTTTTTAAATCGGTAACCAAGAATCGTCTTTTTTTATTTAATCGAAACAATTTTTTAGACATGGCAAAAACGTCTCACAATATTGAATATTACAATTTTTTCGATTTTTCGAAAAAAAGTTTTCAAAACCCTTTTTTTTTAGAAAATGATTCCATTGTAGGGTTTTTCTCGTCTCGGTTTTATTATGGTTCCTTCCGTTCTAAAATAAATTGGTTTGGTTATCCTGTTCATTATTTTTTAACTTTAAAAAACGATTTTCTTGGTTATTTTGTAAATTTTGTTTTTTTGTTAACCAATTATTCTTTAAATAATATTTTTAAATATAATTCTTTCTATTCTTCGTTATTAGCATTACAAACTTTAAGTAACATTTTAAATAAACAAAATTTTTCTGAATCAGCTGATTTACATCTTAATAATTTTTTAAGCATTTATACAAGAGATACTACGTTAATCAAACCAACTTCATATTTTATAGAGAACATTTCTTTGTTTTATAAAAATTTTTTTTCCTTAAAAGATTCGAAAAAAAATTTTAGTTTGCATATCAGATTTTTTTATAGGTTTTTTGATAAACAATTTTTTAATTCTCTTTTAAATTTTAAAAATCATTCAAATGATTCTTTAAAATTTTTCATAACATTTAACACTTTTTTTTTTTCGATTTCGTTTTTTAAATTGTTTAGTTTTTATAACAATTTTTTAAATTTCCAAAATCCAGCGTTTAATTATTTTCTATTATCCAATTTTTTTATAAATTCAGAATCATTTTTTGATAATGTTTTTCAAACTTCAAGGAGTCTCGAAGTTTCTGGACGTTATAGTCGACCAAGAGGTTTGTTTTATACATTAAACCGAGTTTTTACTTATCGTGAATTTGAAAAATATCGAAAGGAACATCACAGACAACGCTTTCGTTCTATAACCCCTCATTGGATTCAAAATTCTTTAAAAAATCGATATAATTTTACACGATATTATACTTCACCAGACCGTCGTTATAAATTATATCTTCGAAAATTTTCAAAGATACGTAATTATACATCTATTTTAAATCGAACACGAAATTCGCCTACATTTAAAAGCCGTATTTCTTTTTTAAATTATTTTAATGATACTGATATTTTAAATCAAATTTTACAAAAAAATACAAAATCATTTTCTTTTCCGATTTTTTTTAATCAAAATTTTTTTGTTGACACAAAATTTGAGAAAAATATGGAAAAGAATAATTTTGTAAATAACCGATCTGCTTCTTATTTTGATTCCATTTTCAGTAAGCAATTGCTTTTTTCAGTTGATGAAGAAAAATTGAAATCTGTTAAAATGGTTTTTTTTAATCGAGAATTTATAAAATTTCATAAAGCTGGAAATTTATTGACACACAAAACGGAAGAGTCTAATAATGTTTTAGATATAAAAGGAATTGAATTATCAAATCCTTTTTTAAACAATAATCTTTTTAGTCAAGAGGATACACATTATCTAAAAAGAAAAACCCCCGTAAGAGAGCCACGAGTTCCTCGTGTGAAATCAAGTTTATGGACCAAAGCCACCGTGAATATTTACAATTTTCACAATTTTGAGAGTAATCCGCAATCTTTGCTTCATTGGAACAGTTTTTCTTCTTCAGGTTTTTATGATAATTTTAAACTAAAATACTTTTCGTTTAAGCAATCTGCGGAATTTCAATACGCGTTATTAAAAAATCTCACAACTAAACATTTTTTTTCCCCTAATTTAAAATTTGTGTTGCCTCCTCAACCGTCTACTGGAACACTTTTAAGTTTTGATTTAAGTAATAAACAATTTTCTTTTTCTAAAATTTTTCCCAAATCTTCTGAGTTTTCCTTGCTCAAATTTTTTAAAAATCAACCGCGCGGTCGTAACGAACGCGTAAAGTGGCGTCGTTATTCTTTTTTGAAACAAAAAGGATTCAAAATTTTGCACCTTCGTTCGTTTTTTTCGTCGTATACTAATATTCATAATGATTTTGAAAATTCGCGACGGTCACTACCTCGATTTTACAAATCAAGATTGCTTAGGAGTTTTGGTGGTTCATTACAACCAAATATAGGTGGAATTTCTTTTAGTAATAAATATGCTCCATATAAATATTTGCTATTTGGTCATGGTTCTGGTTCGCGTTCCCGTTTAAAAAAATTTGTTCGATTATCTTCGAAAAAAACTTTAGCGCAGCCTCAAGAACAATTAGTACAATCATTTTCGAAAAATGAACAGGCACAGCATTGGTATTTACCCAATAATGTACGTAGGTTTTTGAGGCCTTATCATAAAGTTCTTATGCAAATGCCTTTTTTGTATTCTAAATGGTATACGCAAAATCCACGGTTAAGCTTTGCAATTAACCATGAATTGCTTGCGTTATATATTAATAATAGTCATTCAGAGTTTGTTAATATTTTTGTGCAATCATTATTTCTTTTAAAACGGAAAATTATGTATAATGTTATAAGTTTAAAATTAATTTCGGTTAAACATAAATTGCTATATTTTTCCGATTTTGGAATTTTAGAAAATTCTAACAAAAAGGTGTTAGTAAGTTTTCAAAATAAGAATTTGCGAATTTTTTGGAATATTGGCAAAAAATTATATTTGTTTTTTTTTTCTTTCTCATTTTTCAATGTTTCATTTTATCAATTTTGGTATTACTTGTATTTAACGATTTCGGAGACTCTTTTTAATAACTATCTTTTTTATAATCGTCTTTTACAAAATGATTTGATTTTTAAATTGAAACATGATTCAGGTACTGAATTTTTGACTGATTCTTTTTATTATAATTATGCAGGCAAAAGAGTTTTGGCAGAAATTGGGTTTTTTAATTCTGGAACGCAGGGTTGGAATAATCCAATTGGAATTTTTGGACAATATATTGCAGGATTGTCTTTTTATTATGGTAAATTTCCTTTTAATTTTTCGTATCAATATTCTGATTTTTTTAGTGGAAGAGCATTTTCTCCAGAGTTTTTTTTATTAAATAATTTATATCGGCAAAATAATGAATTTTTTTCACGTGATCTTTTTTTTGGAGAATATCCTATTAATTTCAATTATAGACCTTCTTGGCATTTTTTAACATATAGAATCGCCGCACCAATATCTCCTTATTTGGAGTATCAAAATCCCTTTTCTAGAATTTTTACTTCTCCAGTGAAACAACGCAAATGGAAATTGCCAGAAATGTCGTTACGTAGAATTAGCGATATTTATCCTAATCATTTGTCAGCATTTTTTTCTAGTCTTCGTAATGAAAACAATAATGTAATCGGGCATGATATTACTTTACCTTTAAAACTTAAGTTTCTAAATTATAATTTAAGAAATCAAGCAAATTTTCGACGACAATTGGAAAAATCTTTTAAAAATATTTTAATTAATACGACACCAATAAGCAGTGATATCTTTTCAACTTCTTTAAATTTAAAACAATTACATGTTTTGTCATCTATTAATAATAAACTTAATTTTTCAAATTTGGTTAATAATCGTAGATTCTCTTTAAAAATGAGACAATGGTCTCCTGTTCAACATAATTTTTATTATTTATTTAATTGGAAATCTTTTTTGCATAAATATACAAATGATGATGAACTTGGAACGAGAAATTATAAATTAAATTCTTATTTTGATTTGTATCATGGTAGAAGCCCTTTTACCTTGAAAGCAAAAGCCTTGCAACATTTAATTATATCTCAAATACCTAGATCGGAAATGGATTCGCGGCGTCGTGTGGCATCGTTGATTTCTGTGAAAGAATTTTCTCTGCTTTTTTTTCGTTATTTTAATTATGTAAATGAGAATTTTCAAGATTTTGGTTATGCTAAAAATGAAAAAAAAATATTAAAGTATGTAAATAGGAAAATACAACCGTTTTTAGCTTTCAAAATACCTTCTAAAAATGATAATTTTCCATTTTTTTTTGATATAGGCTTTTCCTCAAAAAAAAGAATGGATGATCGTTTTTTTTTTGAGGAAAAGCCTATATCAAAAAAAAATGGAAAATCTTCAACAAACATTTATCCTATATATTTGCATTTTAACTTGGTTGATAATTTAATCAAAAATCAAGTTTTGAATTTATCAGAAAATGATTCTAAAAAATTTAGAGTTCTCCTTTTTAAAAAATTTAAAAATTACTTCAATATATTGCCAAAAACGCTAAATTTTTTTCGAGCAAAACTTTCAGTTTTTTCTACATTGAATTCTTTTTACACATCTTTTCGATTTTCCAATTTTTTAGGATTAATAAAAAATTGGAAAAGTCGTGTTGATTTTTATTGGTTTTCACAGACTCCTTTGCATTTTGGGACCACAGATAATTTTGCAACTTTGTTTTATTTAACGCGTAATTCAAGGTTTTTAAGGTTTCACGGTTTTGAAATTTCGGAGAAAGAGCGTTTTTCATTTAAATTATTTAAACCTTTATTTCGTCGAAAATTACTTTTATCTAGAATTTTAAGCATTTATCAGCTTTTTGATTTGAAAAAACAAAAAGAACGTGGTTTAAATCCTTTAAGTTGGCTTTATTTTGATTTGTTTTCACGTGTGCGACCTTCTTTTCGACCTTTTTTGTTTAAATTTTCTAAATCCTTTCTTTTTTCAAACCCTCTTCCAACTAAGGGCTTTTTTTCCCATAATTTTCAAATAAAATCACATACAAGATATGATAATTTTTTTGATAGGCATCCTTATATTTCTTTTGGTATTGGTTCGTTTTTTGAAAATTCTTTGTTATTTTCAGAAAGTGCTTATAAAGAAGTCAGAAAAAGAAGTCAGCTCTTTGACCTGAGTAAACGTTTTTCTTTTCGGCAAGGGCCTAGCTATTCATTAAATTCGCGTTTTAAGAGCGATCCTATTTATATGTTTCACAATGATTATACTAATAATTCCGAAAATAATTCTTTATTTTCGTCGCGTGTATTTGGTCCTGGCAAAATAGTTTTTATAGCTGGGTCTTCTCAGTTCAAAAATGCGTTTATAACGCCTTCTTTTGAGTTTTCTTTAGATGAACAAGATAATTTATTTGATAAGCAAGGTTCTGGCATTTCTGTAAATAAAAATCATTTTTTTCCTTCTGAACTTTCTTTGTTAGAAGACATCGATGTGGATAATAAACATGGATTGTCTTTCTATCCAGTAGTTGAAAAATCTTTTCAAAGACGTAAAAAATTTTCTTATCGTTTTAACAATTTTTACAAGAATTCTATTGTACAATCTTTTTCTGTTACACCCCAACGTTATAGTTTATTATTAAATGCGCAGGTATTGCGTCCATATACCGTTTTTTTAAAATGGATTCGTAAAGATGATTGGATATTGAAAGAATTTAAATTTCTGTTAGACGGTTTTTCTTTTTTTAATTCGGTGTTAAATAATTCAAGAAATTCTACTTTTAGGGCCTATTATCATCCCAATTTAAAAGTTTTTTTTGATTTCAATGCTTTCAAGCAACGTTATAATTTAGGGCTTTTATTTCGTGAATTGTCATTCGATCAGGATTTTCAACTTTTTCTTTTTCGTAAAAAA
>Ga0116231_10009798_pt1 | contig 15850 bp, 6 predicted proteins | sample S1TSphgellanicum_2_FD_89695 | JGI IMG/M metagenome (GOLD analysis project Ga0116231, IMG submission 89695) | Host-associated microbial communities from peat moss isolated from Minnesota, USA - S1T2_Fd - Sphagnum magellanicum MG | ecosystem: Host-associated > Plants > Peat moss > Unclassified...
CGAACTTGGGGAAAGCCACCACCTTCCCCTTTATAGTATTCTCTATGCCTAACCACGAGGCATGCACCCTAGGACTCCCAAGTTGGGAGTCTTGAAATTCCCCAAATTGGGACTCCCGCAACTTTGGAGGCCCGTAATTTTTTATGCAGACTTTCGATTGAAGTGAAATCAAAAACAAAGTTGTAACCTTTGTCAAGAGCTTTCCAACAATATGCGGCATGCCACCTGAATTCAAGAAAATAAGGGCGATTCTTGACTTTTAATGGTCAGTAGTCAAATTGGCAGTTTGACTCTCGGCCTTTTTTTTGGGGCCATAACTTATGTTTTAAGTACCCAAATGGGTCATGCGAGCCCATTTTAAACATTTGTGTTCTAAGAGCTTTCTAGTGGTATAAGGAACTTTTTAATCCAATGAGTTTTGACCCATATAATCGCCCTCTAAAAATTTGGGAATCCATTAGGACTACAACTCCTAGAATGGGAGCTCATTTTGGAGTGTGGGGTTCATTCCTTCACATTCTCCTACATTCCTAGGAGCATGAAATGTGACTCCCGAGCTTCACTCTTAGCCCACACTTTTGTAAACCCTTGCCTTGGTCGCAAGCCCAAAGCTACGATTGTGACATTATTAGATGGTAATCGAAATAAATTTGGTTGCCTTCCATTGCTAAATTAAACCTAAGGGCAATTGAACCTATTTCAATCACCATCTTAAACCCTAAACTTGCTTCAAGGTGACCAAAATTAATTTTGGATGTTGTTAGGCCATTAGAATGTCCCTAATTCATTTTAGTCATTTGGTGGCAACCAAAATTAATTTCGGTCACCATTTTTCATGTATCAAGGGTTTGAGAATGTGACTTGAGAACTTTCAATTTTGACATGTACAAGTCATATTATCTTTTGATAATCAATGTGATACATTTGGAAAGAAATGTTTGGTCCTTGCAACAATTTGGGTTATTGCAAGGAGAGCAAATGTTCATAACATAGGATTATGAAGGTGCGGATGCTAAATATTTATCATGTGCATTTGAAAAAATATATGTTTTGGATGTTGTCAATATGCTAGAAGATTTGTTATACAAAGACATCCCCATGTTTATGACCACATGATTACTTTAACACATTACAACCATAAATAAGAAGAAGGTCCATGATAAAAGTGCATAATTTTGTTAAGAATGCATAAATGCACATTTTTGTAAATATAAGATAATGGTATTCCCCCACAACTTGATATAAAAAGGTGCACAACTTACCCATGATTTTTTTTCAATTTTTTCTTATTTGAACCTTTAGACATTATTGTGAGTGATTTTCACATGGTATTGAAGCCATTTTCCAAGTTTTGATAAATGATCCCTTCCCATGTCCCTTTCGAAAAAAGGAAGAAGAATATTAAGTAAACAAAAGCTTTATGATGATTAAAACCAAATATTTCAATTCAGTCACCATTAGATAATTATAATGACATTTTAGTCACCATTAAATGACGATTATAATGAGATTTTAATCACCATTAGATGACTACACCAAAATGCGTCTTAATTTAATTTGGGTTTCATTAGATTTTGAATGAATTTGGACATTTTTACCATGGTGAAATTGGTTGACCCCCTAGTGAACAAGGACTAGTTATGGATAGTGAATTATTCCACTAGTACTTAATGAAATATAAATTTATGAAGCCATTTCACTTATTAATTAATTAACTAGGCAACATGGAAATCAATTAAATTTAAATTATTTAATATTAATGTAATATTTAATATTATTGATAATTTCATGATTTTCAACCTATGAATTATTGACATGTGTCATTACTTATGCTAAATTAAAAACCTAACTTAAGTACATAAGCCATATAATCAACTTAAATAGGCACCTATTCTAAAATATTATATAGGAAAATATTTGATCAATTTACCATTGTTAATCACAAACACACCATATGTGAAGTTTGATCTTTTGACCTTTAAAATGGAAACAAACACCCCTACCATCAAGTCACCACATTTGTTGTAATAATGTGTTAGATTGCATTATATTTATCAAATACTTCATTTTAAACATTACAAAAACAAAAACTTTGAAAATTCATATCTTATTGGATTTTGTCCAAATGAAATGATTAAAATTTAATTTAATTTTTTTCAATAATGTACATAATTACATTTTTTTTTAAAAAGTGTAAAATCATTTGAACAATTTTTTTTTAAATATCATTATTGAATAACATTTCAATGGCCATATTTTTGGGGGAAAAAAATTTAATAAATGGATAATTCTTTTGTTAATATAATAATACTACTTATGTTAGGCGACTTTTAGCTATTCTAAGGCTATTTTTCATTGTTCCAAGTTATTTCACCCTACGTTATTGATGAGTATTTATGGTTATTTTCAATTTTTTTTGTGTATTTTTAATTATTTCACCCTATGTTACTTTCAATTATTCGAAATTACTTTTGACTATTTTAAGTTATTTTAGGTTATCTATGACTATTATCCAAAGTGAGACCATTTTAGACATTTAAGAAAACTTCGGATAATAGTCTAAAATAACCTAAAAGGTGGTGGCTTCCCCTAAGTTCGAGCCATGGTGAGTCTTGTGAGTCCAAGTTTATTCATGGCTCGTCCGTGCACCAAAAATGCTCAAACTACGCATTAACCAACTTATTATTTGGTTTGTGCAGGTTCGTGTTAATAATTGATGTTTGTCATTCTTTTTAGTTTCCATCTCGGAGCTCCATCACGCCCTTTTACCCCCAAAGTGTTGTGAGCCAAGAAACATGCCCTGATTCCTTACTCTTCCGTTGTTTTCACTTTAAACTTACATTTGAATCTATCAAGGAGTTTGGGAGCGTGTCATTCACCTTATGTTATTATTAGTTATTTTAGGCTATATTATTGTAGGTTATTTGGGGTTATTTTATTGGTGGCTATTGTTGGTCATTCTATTGGTGGCTATTGTTGATCATTTCATTAGTGGCTATTGGCAGTTATTTGATTGGTGTTTATAAATTCTATTGGTGACTATTGGTTATTCTTTTATTGGTGGCTATTAATGGTTATTTTATCAATGGCTATTAGTAACTATTCTATTGGTGGTTATTAATGGCTATTTCATTAGTGGCTATTTCATTAGTGGCTATTAATAACTATTATATTTGTGATTATTTTAGGTTAAATTACCATAGGCTATTGATGGTTATTGGTGGAACTATTTTATTAATGGCTATTGGTGGATATTTTATTAGTGGGTATTGGTGGTTATTGGTTGTTATTATATTAGTGGCTATTTTGGTTATTCTACTATAAGCCATTGTTGGTTATCTTATTGGTAGCTATTGATGGCTATTCTATTGGTGGTTATTAGATATTTTAAACTATATTATCATAAACTATTAATAGTTATTTTATTGTAGGTTATTTTAAATTATTTTTCATATGTTATCATTAATTATTTTAGGTTATTTTACCTTAGGTCATTATATTTTATTTTAAATTATTTTAGATTGTTATATTTAACATAAAATAACTTATAATGACATATATTAACTCAAAATTAAATAACTTAAAGTATAACCTAAAGTTAGTTAAATAATTTAACTTGAATAACTTAAAGTAAAAAACATATAATACACTAGTTAAGATAGACATTAAAGTAAAATAACGTATAATAATTTAGGGTATAAGTTAGAATAACTAAGGTAGCTTAAAATAATATAAAGTATATCACAAAGTAGCATAGGGTATTTGAAACAACAACATAAAAATAAACATATTTAGCACAATAAATTATAATAATGAATTATGTCAACCAATAGTGAAACACAATGTTTACATAATGATATTATAGTGAAATAAATTTAATCATGGTGAAATCATTAAAGTGCAGTGAATTTATTTCTTTTTAAAAGTCCCATAGTGATTTAGGTTAGTGAATTACACCCCACTTTTGTATTAATGGACCCTTTCCATTTTTAGTCGCCAATTTTTTTTCCATTTTTTGTCATTGCCAAACAACTACAATCAATTTAATTGCCATTGGACGATTATAATAATTTTCAATCGCAAATTGTTTAGACCTAATGATTGAATGAACATGAAGTTATTTGATGACAAATGAATTGGGTTGGGACTATATGAAGTTATGAAAATGAATCTTGGTTTCATTTTTCTGTTGCCTTTTTTTCCTTTTGGGTTTTGTGTTTTAGTTGCACATTTACAACCATTGTTTAGAACGTTAGGTGATCTAAAAAGGTTAAAACCTTGGACACATGGGGGGTTTTGTTGACCTTTTGCCAAAATTACATTAATGTTTGACCTTTCAAGATTTTAGTTGTTCATACCAATTAATCTTGGAAGATTTTAAGGTTTTTTAAGCATCTTAAATTAAAATGATGTCATCTACCCAATTTTGAAAGGGACAATTTGACCTTAAAACCTTAAACCTTTTATTTCAAACATAAAGTGATTTATAAGGAAGGTTTCTTAGTGTGCCATCACAAACCATGTAAAAGTGAAAGGCATTAAAAATATTTGGGGGTGTGAACACTTCATTAACCCATTTTCTATGACATAGGTTTACAACACATAATTTAAAATGGATTACCACATGTCAATTATATGAAATTGTCTTGGACATTTTCAGGGAGCATAAATGGTTTACCTTGATTTTGCTTTTGTGTGCAAGTAAGCTTATGGCCTAGACAAGTACAAACAAGTCATTGATGTCACAAACACCACCATCATTCATCATTTGCATCATTGATTACATCGACATAATCACTTGCATCATCGATTACACCAACATAGTCGCTTACATCATCACTTACATCATCATTAATTCTAAGTTAATTCCTATTTCACTATTAGTTAAGAAGCTTGGTTGGTGCACACATGGAAGCCTTTATAGAGGCTTTGTTGAACTAGGTCCCCAATGAGGTATAATTTAACTTAATCCTTAATTAAGTCTTTGTTAAATTTTAATTAACTTTTAATTCACTACTAGTTAGGAAGCTTTTTGAGAAGTTTCCTTAGTTAGTGCACACATGGAAACCTCTATGGAAACTTCTTTGAAGTAGGTCTCTAATGGGATATAAATAAAGAAAGAACCTCCCATTACTTTAAGTATGTTCAACATTAGTTTTGAATACATTTTTTTGTTATAACCTTTGTTTTCATGCATTATCAAAATAGAGTTATGTTTGAATCATCTTTTAGCATATACCGTGTTCTTGGCTTGCATTTTTATGTTTCCAATCTTGGATTACACTTAGGCTTGTATTTTTTGTGATTTGTTTCCTTTGTTGAGTCCTTGATTTAATTTGTATTCTTGTAGTTTTTTATGCCCATGATAATCGAATCAAAGTTTTTTGTGGAATTAAACAAATTCTTGAAGTACAACAAATGGTTCCACAAGTTTTTCTATTGTAATTTAAATTCAGATTCTATCCAATTTATAATAATCATTGTTCAAATACCCGATGTAATCTACAATAACAAAATACACCACACCTCCAAAAGGAAAATAATCATATACTATTTTTATTTATTTTTGTATATCCAATCAAAAGATAACTAGGCATTTGTACCCACATGGATTGACAACTCAAGCACACAATAGACACTAAGGTCACCTTGAAGAATCCTTAAAAAAAACTGGTTTAGTGCAAATTTAAACCTTAATAAGGATCAAAGGCGATTCAATATCTGATTTGAAATGGGCCCCCAAAAAGCAAGTTGAAGTAAATATTTCATTGAGAAACTGTAATATGTTGGCAACTTTGACTCTAAAATCATATTATTTGTAGAAATGTCGATATTTTCAAAATAAAATAAAATTCAGAAAACAAATTTTTTGAAGGGGAAATAAAGGTTTTGGAACATTCAAGAATATTCCATTTTCAACATTGAATCTTCAAAATTAATTAATTACTTGACAAAGATGTGTTGGAGCTATACCATACACATCAAAGGACATGAGAAAATTTTCCATACAAATATAATGAAATGTTTCATGTCCATCCAATAGACCATTTTTGCCACCATGTACAAAATTGAATGTATCATCTCAAACAAGGTAGATGAACAATTTAATTCACTCTAATCCAAAATCATATTATTCAAGCTAGAAAATAGTTTCAAGTGTCATCTATTTCAAACTATTTTCTTGCTAATTTTGATTTCAATAATTTTTTTTATTCATGGTTAGTGTGGCTTGTGACATTGAACACATATCGGGATATGGAATGAATTTTGAAAGGGCAAATGGTACACACACACATCCTAAGTCTGAAACAAAACTCCCAGTAAATTTTCAATATTTGATTCTCACTGAAATACCAATGACCAAATTACTCAAAGTTCAATGTCTTGTGCACCTTAGGTCAACCCGTATTCATCAAGGGCTGTCCAACATTACCAAGAACATGGTTTGGGAGATCTCAATGTGAAAAAACCAGAACAAGAAAAACAAAACAAGTAAATTACCTTCATTACTAGATGGGTTCGTATTCTGATTTTAATTCTCTATCTCAAACAATTTGCACAAAAAGCTGAAGATAATACAGTATTAATCATTCTTTAGAATGTATGTATCCATAGTACATACTACATCCTCATGATTTAAAATATCAGGAAAAGCACAAAAATTTTCATTTTCAGAGTCCAAAAAAAAATTCCAGCTAATGACTGAAGAACCCCGGGAAGAAGAAAAACCACAGAAGGGAAGAACTTGAATGAAGAACAATAAAACTGGCAGTATAAACAGCAAGTGACAGTCCTATCAAGTAGAAACAGAAAATGCAGTGTCTGTGTGCAATCACCTCATCCCCTGCCTTGCAACCCATGATTTGTATGAATCAGCTAGAACAGACTGCAAACAAACCAGACATAATGTGGTTGAGGAGAATGGCTCTTGCCTTCAGGACTAAACTAAGCACACAAATTGCACTGTCTGTGGAACAAAGTCAATGGTGCTGTGTGTGTGATTGCAAAATATTCTGCATATCTGCATATCTGTCAATTGGAGAATGTCAAGGGCTTCCTGGGAGCTTATAGTGTGTACAGCTCCACCATACAGGTCTCTCTCAAGGCTAAAAATACACATGAAGCTGTTCCTTGAATTGCAGATGTGTAGACCCTACCCATCACTAGAGCGTCAGAAAGCTGTGATAGCTGTCAATACTTGAGCCTCTGGAGCTTCCTGTTACTGCTGTCAGCTGTTGGTACAGCCAATGTCATAGACAGTAGAACTCAGAAAGTAACTGGTCACAACTGTCTCAGCTGTACAGCCCCAAGATCTGCACAGGTGTAGCATTGTTCATTAGCATCTCAAAAGCTGAATGATCATTTGAAGGTGCCAAAGTAACAACCAACTACCTTAACACCCAATTGATGCTGGAACAAGTTTTTGGTATATTAATCCCAAATATGAGATGGTGAAATAAGGTGCCATATTGAAGGAACAAAGTTATATTGCTAACCTTTCATGAAAGCAGTGTTTGACTACTCTCACTTGTGATGCCTCTTGTGGTTGCTGTAGTGCTCTTTGTCAGCAAACCCCTCCTCATGATGATGCCGTTTCCTGTGCTTTTCTTTCTTTGCATCCCTGTGACTCTGGCGTTTTTCCTTTCTCCTGTGGCGCTCCTCCCTCCTCCTACTTTTCTCTTCCTTGAGTCTTGCTATTACAGCAACTGCCTCTTGGACTGTTGTCACTTTATCTGGCAAGTTTGTTCGTTCCTTTGGGTCATCTGCCACTGGTTGAGTAGGAACAGGACCCCCAACTCCAATACCATGTTTCATCCAGGCTGGTTGTACCATGGCACGGCCTCTGCCAACAGATGCAGAGGAAAGCAGTTGGCTGGAAATGCCAGCCTGCAACTTTGATGGTTGAATAGGTGCCTGAGTCTCCTTCTGCATAGGCCCTTTGCCTCTAGTGGGACTCCTGATTACATTATCAAGGTCTTCCTCCTCGGGCAACAACTCATACATCTTATCACCTGAAGAATAGCACTCTTTCTTCAAATGGCCATGGCCACCACACCGGGTGCATTGTACATTGTATATAGCCTCCAGCTTGAGCTGTACACACATAAAGCAAATCAGCAAGCCTTGACTCATGACCAACATGTTCAACCTAGAATATTGCAGTTCCAATGTGAGCCAAAATTGCATAACACAAAGAAGCCCACTCATAATAGTAGTCTTGCTCATGACCCTAATGCACCTAATGAAGCAGCAACTGCAACACCTGATGATTGGTTTCAAATGGCCAAACAACCACTCTGCAAAGCCACTGGAATCATGACAGTGCTGGATGTGAAGACTGTAGTCACCTTCTGTGGTTCTTGCCATGGAGGACGTGAAATTTTCTGTTCCAGCTGCACATTGTTTGGATCTAAATCCTGACCGTTCCCCTGGTTCACGTATTTCATAGAGCAGGCCACCTTGGTACTTCCATCCTCTTCCACCTTCACTGAAATGACTTTCACCCAAACCTGGTCTCCCTCACCAGCAACAGATGCCAGTGCCTGCACTTTGGCTTCCTCAGAATCTTCCTTCTTTGTAACCTGAATATTTGATGAAAATGCAGAAAAATGCACAGAAGAAAACACCAATCAAGAACCAGATGCAGAGTTGCAGGAAAATACACTGTACAATCTCCTGCATACCAACATCATCCCATGTTGACTTTTCTATGGTGCAGGACACTGCTCCAAGAGAACAAAACATACAGGGATGTGAGGAAGTGAAACAGAACCTCATGGTCGCTGACTTGAGAAAGATGAACAAGCCCATGGTTCCGGTAACCATCAAAACGCACAAAAATTCCAAAGGGTCGAATGGAGTGGACTGTTGCTCTGTGTATACTGTTGAGTGCAGGAGCAGTTGGCAAATCCTGGCCTCCTCCTCGATCCCGTCCTTTTTGCACAGGCCTCCTTCTATCAATATCAGCATCTTGGCTCTTCTGGAGATCACCAGACTCACCATCACCATACCAAGGCCGACCAGTTTGACGACCACTGACATTCTCATCTCGATCATCCAGTCCCTGTTGCCCTCTTCTGTCTCTGTCTCTGTCTCGTCTACTACTATAGGAACTCTGCATGACATCCCCCACTGTGTCTTTTCTTTCATGTCCACCACCAGGTCTAGAGCTAAAGTAATGTTCATCCCTTCGAACAACATGATGATAGTCTGCAGCTCTTGAACCCTCATCTCTGGCTCGATCCCTATCTCTATCCCTGTCTCTTAGCTGGCTATCATTCCGCTGTTGTTTTTCCACATCTCTGTAAAACCCTCTCTCTCTCTCAAAATCATTCCCCCTTGTGCCATTGTATCCATCACTCTCAGTGTTGCGTGGGAGGCCTTCAAGATCCCTGATGCCAGGTGGGAGGCCGTTAATGTCCATGCTGCGTGAGAATCCGTCAATGTTTCTGCTACGGGGGTTTCCTCCTCCTTCAATGTCCCTGCTGCGATGGAGTCCATCATTCTCCTTGATGTTACGAGGAATCCTCCCAATATCTCCATCCCTAGTATCCCTGAACTTCTCTCGATCTCGATCTCTATGATCTCTATTATCTGTGTGTCTTTCCCACTCTTTTCCCCTAACCCTAACCCTGGACATGTCTCCTCTAGTCGTCTCCGTAGCTACTACTGACATCCAGGCCTCATCAGGACTCACCTCTCTGGAAGCCGCCGTCGTCCGTCCGTCATGATTCTTCACCTCCTCCGCCACGGCTGGGGGTTTCGCTTTCGTCTTCTCCACAGGTGGAATACTCTCCAGCTGCTTTCGTCCAGCTCCCTCCACAAAAGAATTCTTCATTCCACCAGCCTCCACCACCACAGCCAAAACATCCTCCTCCTCTTCTTCTTCCGTCCACTTCCCGTCGTTCTCAAGTTCCGAGTATCTCATCACCCGAGAAGGAGATGGAGGAGCTTCCGAATGACTCGGAGACGAATCCGAATCCGTTTGAGCTCGCACGATCGTAGAACGCAAGATTGGCACTCTGCCTATTGTATTCACAACATCCAACGACGACGCCATCTCTCCGCTATCTCGTCTCGTCTCCTCCTTCTTTAGGGGTTTCAAAAGCACAAGCTTGTGACCCTAACCAACAAAACAAACCTTCGTTGGTTGTAACCCTAAAATCACAACAAGCCAGAATCTCTTTTGTCCTAAGAGAATGACAACAACAAGTTTGACCTAATCATCAGCAAACCAAAGTTTGGCGCCTTTGCTCGCTCGCACGCTCGTCTCTTTCCCTCATGATTCTCTCAATCTCATTCATTGCTCTGAGGGTTAGCAAAAAGGATTTCTAGGATTGCTTGTGATTTCTTCTTGTTTGCCTTTGATTACGTGCTTACGTTTGTGTCTATTCAGAACAGCCAACGTGAGTGCCATATGAGATGAGTTTGATCAAAGTTGAGAGAGAGAGAGAGCAGCCGGCGTAACGGCAGAAAAAAAGAGACAGACAAGAAGAAGAAGAAGAAGAAGGTGGCAGACAAGAAGAAGAATCACGACTGCGAAATGTAGCGAGCAACGAGCGAGCTTCACAAGTGCTTCTCAAGCAAGCGGAAACCCCAATTTACGTCGCGAGTTTTTTTAGGGTATTCCACTCAACCCTCTCTCTCGTCCAGGGATTTTATGCAAAAACAAAAACAGAAAAGCTCGCCATATTTTGAGGAGAAAAAGGTAGAAGTCGCCTATTTTAGACAATGAGTTCATATATGTCGCCAAAAAAAACTAGCCAGGATTCCAAAAAGTTTCTACTGTCCAGTCTGATCTCTAGCCAAATTTGGCTAATTCCGCTTGTGGATGATCGCCAAAGTGGCAACATCACAAACTCGCCAAAAAAACATACACACACACATTTGGCTCAACCTTGGCCCTTCTCAAAATTCTTTAAATTCCAAAAATAAAATCAAATAAAATTTTAGCCTGATTACTATGGCTATTTCTGCCACTCGCCTTGATAATATAATGGTTTAATTATATGCTCTTTTTCCTCACTTCATTATTAAAAGTTACAGAACTGGTGTCTTTCCACGCCCTTTTTATTAAAAAATCATATTTTTAATTTTATTTCAGCTTTATTTATGGCTACTTTACCCACTTCACTGAATAAAGGTTTAGCCATAACTAGCCTAAAACCAAGGTTAGTTTTATGCTCTCTCTTTCCTCATTTGGTTAACAAAATCGCCATATTTTAGATTATGGGCATAAATATAATCACCATAATAAACACTTCGCCAAAATATAAGAAGATTTCTTAAATTCTTTTACCCAAATTTGACTAATTCCTTTTGTGGATGAGTGTCAGTGGGGCCAACATCACAAAACTTTTTTAAAAATTCCTTTCTCTTCGCAATGAATGAATTTCTCTCATTTGTGCCATTCAAAAAAAAAACAAAAAACAAAACAAAAACAAAAAAAAACTGAAAAAAGAAAAAGAAAAAAGGCCTACTTCACTAATGATCTTAATCCATATTTAACACACTTATTAATCCCACTCCCCCTAAACTTAATCCATGCTTAATAATGCTACCCACTCCTATGAAAATCATCTAAAATTGCAATAAGAAAAGAGTTGGCATTTATATTGGGGTCCAAATGGTAATTCAAACTTGATTGAAAAGTTAATGCAAGGTTATAGTTTGGCTAAGGTTTATAGGACCCGATTAAGGTTATATTGAACCTATTCAAGAATATCAATTTTCATTAGGACTGATTAACTTCATTTTATACTCGATTAAGTGAATAAGCTTAGTGTCATGTCATCAATCTAGGAAAACCTAATTTACATGAAAAATACCTTCATGGTTTTTGCTTACTAAAAATTGTGTTGTTTGTTAGTTTCAAATGCAATGTCGAATTATTATGTGTCTTTTCAGAGGTTTCAAATGGAGATTTTCTTCACACACTAAAGTTATCTGTAAAGTCACCCTCTCTTTCACCCTCTATCCCCCTATGCTTTCGCCCATTATCCCGTCTTTCAGTGTTAGCTGCAAAGTAAGGAAATTTTATTAAATCTCAATATGAAATGTTGATACTCAGCATTTAATGCACAAGGTTCGAGAGTAAGTATAGTAGTTGTACAGATAGTATCAGTGAAAATATATGTAGCGGCAGTGGAGGCGTTCAGGAAAAAGGAGAGACAGGATGAAACCCAGTTCACCACCAGAATTGGTGGAAAATCTAGTTTGGGTCCCAGTTATTTCGTTTTGTAAAATTTTCATTCCCAATTACACATCTGATGTCCATATTCTACCTCAAATATATGGCCGACTTTACAGATAACTCTACTACTAACTAGTCAATTATCGAATTTGGTTTGAATTTTTATAAAGATTTGAATTTGAATTTAGGTGTCAGTTATTATTTTTTAATTTTGTTGTTTTTAATTCTAACATATAGCCTTTTTTGAAGTATGATGATTGGATTAAATCATTTTTCCCATTAGGTTTTTTCTCAACTTTTTGAACATAATAATGCATAGGATTCAGTATTCTAGGTTTGTTCAAGTTGAGAAAATGGTATATCAAGAAAGTAAAAAAACACACCAATATCTATAAACTACACAAATCGATAATTTATTCATGTTTTCATGACGTTCCATTTGATTAAAAACCTTGAAATATGAAAATTTTCGAAACTCACAACTTCATGGTTCATTTTGTCCAAGATAGGGATTTCCAAATATTGCATTGACATGCATTATTTGATTATGCATCCAAGGCATTTTCAAGGTTTCTACAATTCTACAATGATTTGCTTAGTTACGATTTCACCATGAAATTTGTTAGCTTGTGTGAAGTCTTATAGATTCTTATGTCATTCACAAAAGAGTGCTCACATCACTTGTAATCCAAATGCTTTCATTGCACTTAGTTTTGAATACAAACAAGAGCAATCCTGATTTATATTTTGCATTCGATGATTATCTTTTGGGTGGATGGGGGTGAAGATTTTAGGAGCCATCATGTTGAACATGGAGACATTTGTGTTATATACCTAGTTTTGGGTTTCAAAATGGCTATGATCATCAAAGCCCATTACTACCTATGTTCAACGATTGGATCTAGGGGAGAAATGAACTTTGATATTTTTTCACAATTCAGTTGTTTTTTTTTTTACACATCAATTGTTTTGTAAAATATTCCTCGCAATATTTTGTTTTATCGTATTATCACATGGCACAAAAGAGGATTAATATATATTATTATGATTAACCATTTATGAGGACTAAATATTTGTGCATAATCACTTATCTCACAATACAAACAACTGTTCAAGATACTTCAAAAAAATTGTTGTTTACCTCAAGTCCATACCACCTTGAAGAAAGTGGAAAGAAATTCATTTAGATCTTTGCATTAAAAAATAGTTGAAATATTGAATGCAAAAGTGTGAAGACAAAAAACATCATGCTTGAAATTATTTAGATGATCAACTAGTGTTTATTATTTTCATTTTGCAATAATTGTTTCCATGTGAAAATCATGAAAGAAAAGTTGGGTTTAGGATAGTACTTTACATCAATTGGCTACATGTCTTTTTTTAATTTTTGAAGGTGAAGTTTCACCTATGTTTGCAACCATCCATAAGAGTGAATTGTCATTCCTTCTCCTTCAAGCTATCTACAACTTGAACTCGATAATTTCATTGACCTAAAAACATTGGAAAGTTGTGTTTAATGTTGTGTTTAAATGGCAAAGTCCTAGCACAAGGAAACATAATGTGTGCCCATCCCATAGATCAATTGTTCAAATATCTATTGGACTTTGTATCTCCAAGTATCTTTGAAAGGGTTTAAAAGCCATGTTGGCATGCACCTTTAAAAATCTCTATAGACAATTCACATGTTGTGTTTTGTTCATTTGCAAATTTCATCCATTAGTTTCTTTCCTTGACACAAAAAGTTATCAAATTTATTGGCACTTGCTTATCCATTTTAATTGTCTTCTTGTCTTTTTATAATGTCATAAAATCTTTATAACTACTAGCACCAAAACCTTATCATTACATTGGGCTTATTTATATCACCAATTTTGGATATGCCACATGAATAGGTATCAATAAATTTATGGTCACTTCTTTGGTCCTACGATCGAGAGAATTTGTTTTGGCATACATATTAATGATTTTCTTTTGCCATATTTTTCATCTTAAACATTTGTTTGAAGAAGCTAGTGCTTTTTAGATTCAAGACTTGAATGATCACATGTTTTTTAAATTTTCCTATCAAAACCATAACTTGTGAATTATAGTGATTTATCATGAGAGGACCATGAAAGTAAATAGTGCAAAGTGATTACCACCTTTCAAAACATCCTTATAATTTATACCTAAACAATGAAAATGTGTGGATTTGGGCTTTAGTTCACTAGAGTAGCCTATGGCAATGTACAAGGGTTTTTTTTCTAAAGCAAAATTATTATGGTGTAATATTGGAAGAATTTTTCTTGGAATATTTGTTGGATCATATGTTCAATTTTTTTCTAAGATAAAGGTTTTTTTTGGGATGCAAGTAATTGCATACATTATTCACATTAAATTCTTTAGATGTAATATCATACCACAAAAGCCATGTTCAACAAGCAACTATCACATACTCACTTAAAAGTGAACTTCAACAAGCCTTTTTTTAATTTCCTGAAATTTTCACAGCAATATATGTTGATATAAAATAATTTGACTTGGAAGAATGTAAAAATCTTACTATTAGAATGGTTGGATAATTCATCCATTTGTACTTGATCAAATTTTTTGATGCCAATATTTCTTCACATGATCTTGAAGTTCTTGATTTAGGTGTGCTTTTTCCTATTTTGAAAAATTTATAGTGAAATGTAGCTTATCTCCCCTTTCTTTAGATCAACGAGCTAGGAAGAAAAATGATCACTTTAAAGTTTCAACAATCATCTTAAGGTTTCCGAAATTTGGATAAATTCTAAATAAGATTTTCATGTCTTTCAACAAGGACTATAATTAATTATTGAAAATTTCAAAAAACTTGAAAATATTTTAATTAATATTGAAGTTGGCTTAATAGTATGATGTATGCAAAAACAAAGTTATTAGACATCAATTTTTTCAAATAAAACAAAATTGGCATCACATTATTCAAGGGAAAACTCACAAAGTAATTCTAATTTTGATAGATTTTCTTCAACATTTTCCTAATTTCTCATGAGAAGAAAAATAAATTCAAATTAATCTTTAACATAATACCCAACCACTTTATACTTACATAAATAATTACCCATTTTTCATATTTTCCACTTTTCTTTACACATATGGTGCACTTGTGCATATGAAACAACATTATAAATATTTTGCCAGTATGGCTTAAGGTAATTTCATGTTTGAACCAAGGTTTTGTTTTTTCAATTTTTTGACACCAAAAATGTGGCGTTTCCCCAAATTATTTTTAAAAGTTGAATTTACACAAGAAATACAAATTAAAATACCCAATTAAATAAACAAAAACATTAGAATTTTCTTCACAAAAACATTGGCTAGGATATTGTACGATATTTTTTAATTTTGCCAAATTTGACATGAGTGGCATTTAAAATAACCGCCTTCAAATAAATTTACAAAACAAGAACATGGTGTCTAATACATGATTGTTTCCTTTTAATTATTCATATGACATATGCTTCCAAAGATAGAATTAATGCATGTTTTTAAATTTTTTACAATTGAAATACTTGATGAATCAACAAATGAGACATCTTATATATTAAAGCAAACATGGTGTTTGTATGTGTGGGCAGTGCCTGGAAAATTCTTCCAGTCATTGCCCGTTCCTTGTGGTGTGCTTTGTAAAAG
>Ga0116231_10009799_pt1 | contig 15849 bp, 10 predicted proteins | sample S1TSphgellanicum_2_FD_89695 | JGI IMG/M metagenome (GOLD analysis project Ga0116231, IMG submission 89695) | Host-associated microbial communities from peat moss isolated from Minnesota, USA - S1T2_Fd - Sphagnum magellanicum MG | ecosystem: Host-associated > Plants > Peat moss > Unclassified...
TACTACTCATTATTTTTATGCAAATTGCCATTGAGGCTTGTGGTTCTATATTACTCCACAATGTTCATTGTGTCAAAGTCTTTAGCGAATTTCAGCCTTTATAGTTCCGGGAGTAGGCCCTTTGGGAACTTTGTACTACTCTCCTTTGCACTACTGCATGTACTACCTCAATGTCACAGAAATTTTATGCGACTTAAAAAAGGCCGTGATAAATTAGATGACATTGCGAAACCTTTTGCGAAATTTCCTTCTCCAGGATCCCTTTTACTACTTTGCGAACTAACACACATCGCAACTTGTGATACGTCCAACACCGGAAACTTTTGTAAAAATTTGTGATGAGGTTTGCGATACATATTCAAACGCAAAATGCGATGCACCGAATAACGCAAGATTGCGATTTCTTGTGAGTCTTAAAGTGTTTTGCGATACTTTGTGTATTTTAAAATTTGCGATGTTGTGAGTATGATTAAGAGGTGCGAACTGTGGAATATCGCTAGAGTGCACGGAGACTGAGAGGGTCGCAAAGTTTTGGTTCTAGTATATGTCGCAAAAGTGCCGCAATGATTTAAGGTACATTATATATTAGCGATGGTTGGTGAACCACAAGGTGCAATGTCGCAACCCCACTTTGGCCAAGTGTGGGGGTGAAGCCCAACACTTGGAAAAGTTAGAGATTTGGAGTTCTCTGGGACTCCCGAATGTTCAGAGCTCGACAGCAAGGCCCAAAACACTCTTATTGAAATGTTCTTAGTGTCATTGGAAAGGTCTTGAAACTTAGATATCGAAAATGGCCTCGCATTGGCCATTCGGACATCTGCAGCCCAAGTTATGGGCAAAAAAAGGGCCGGGAGTCAAACTGGCAGTTTGATTCCCGACCACTAAAAGTCGGGAATTGACCTCTTCCCGACGTCCGAATTGAGAGTGCGACATGGCGTTGAAAAGATCTCGACGAGGGCTACAACTTTGGTTTAGACCTCGTCGCGATCGGACTCCATAGTCGGGAGTTATGACCGTTCAAAGTTCCGGGAGTCCAACCGGGACAATTTCGGGACTCCATTTCGGGAGTCCCAACAAAATGTGCCATTTGGATGTAGCCTCGGCGACCAGCCGCAGAGAATACTATAGGGAGTAAGGTGGTGGCTTACTCCCAAGTCCGGGCTGTGGTGAGTCTTGTGTGTCCAAGTGCCCGTGGCAAGTCCCAACACCCAAGGGTGTCCCGAATGCTAAACTAACCTTTTTGGGTTGATTTTTTTTGGATGTAGATTCACACGAGCTAAACTAGTCCTTCTTCTTAGTCTAATCCCTGGGCTCCCAACTCGACCCTCTACCCCTTTTTAGATTTGGAAGCCGGGAGCATGCTACTAAGTCACAATTTCTGCAACTTGACTTTGTGAAACCCTCAAGTGGGTTTCACCCCGTGACTTAGGAGCGCGTCATGCAATGCGTGTCACATCGCAAATATGACAGGTTGTTTTTGCTTTGCAAACCCTTCCGGTTCTTTGTTTTTCCCTTCGCAAAAAGGCACAATATGTAGTAGTGATGCACGGGGGTGCTACCGAATGTATGGAGGAAATGAATGTGGGCCTAACTATTCAATCCTTTCATCAACCCGGGTAGAGATTCAAGTAAATAAATTGGAAATGGGGGTGCAAATATTAAAGTTGTTTCAGGGTGTTGACTTCATCTTACTAATTGAAACTTGGCACTTCCCAAGCCAACATTTGCCACATGTTGAAAGGTCTGATTCATTCGTTAATGCGCTCCCAAGCTCTTTAATAGATTTAAATGTAAGTCTAAGGTGAAAATAACGGAAGAGTAAGGAGTTTAGGCATGCTCCCTTGGGGGGTAGAAGGGTGTGTTAGAGCTCCCAGATAGGAACTAGGAAGATTGATTAATAACTTAATTATTCACACGGACCTGCACAAACCAAACAACAAGTTGGTTAGTGCATAGCTGGAGCACTTTTGTTGCACTGACAAGCCACGAGTAAACATGGATTCACAAGACTCACCACAGTTCGGATTTGGGGGAAGCCACCACCTTCCCCCTTATAGTATACTTTCTACCTAGCCACAGGGCTAGCACCTAATGGCATTTTGTCTTGGGACTCCCAAGTGGCAATTTTGAAATTCCTGAAATAGGGACTCTCATAACTTTGGAGGCTCATAACTTTGTGTGTAAACCTCTAATTGAGGTGAGGTCCATAACTTTGTGTGTAGACCTCTGATTGAGGTGAGGTTTAAATTGAAGTTGTAACGCTCATCAAAAGTTTTTCAACGGTATGTGGCACACCACCTACACATAAGGAAATCGGGGCGATTCTCGACTTTTAATGGTCGGGAGTCAAATTGGCCATTTGTCTCCCGGCCTTTCTTTCGGCCATAACTTATGTCTTTAGTATCCAAATAAGTGATGCAAGCCCATTTTAGACATCTACGTTCAAAGCGCTTTCTAATGATATAAAAAACTTTTCAATCAAATGAGTTTTGACCCCTGTAATCGCCCTCTAAAGATTCGAAAGTCCACTGGGACTCCAACTCCCAAAGTGGGAGCTCATTTGGGAGTGTGGGGGTTCATTCCTTCACACTTTGTTACACTCTCAGGAACATGAAATGTGACTCCCAGGCTCATTCTTGGTCCACACCTTCGTAAGCCCTTGCCTTGGACGCATGCTGAAGGTTAGGGTTCTAACACTCATGGTAGCGTGCATTGTGTAGCTGGGAAAAACAAAAGTGATAAAACATAACGGGGGGGGGGGGGGGGTGTTGTTGCTTACTTCTATAGTCACCTCAGCCCAAACCTATCACAGTGGAAGGAAGGAAGCCACAATTCTTATCTATTGCTACGGGTCCATAGGGTGCTGCCCTTGACTTGTTTGTTTGCATGGTGTACGTTGCCCCTGTTGGCTCCAAACACAAAAGTGAATCCTTGTTCCAAAACCTAGTAACAAATATTTAGTAGAAGTTCAAACTCTAGGGGGAATAGTATTATTGGGAGAGGATTTTAATGCACATACTGTAGTGCTACTAAACACCATTAGCACTAGTGACTTTTGTGAATTGTTATAAGTGTCTGAGATCGTTGAAACTAAGCAACCATGTGTTGTGGTTAAGCGATAGAACCGCGATGCCAGTGTTGGCAACTCGGGCCATGAGCTCTTGGACCTATGTTGTGACACTAGGCTACTCATCCTTAATGGCCGGACGCTTGGTGACGAATTAGGGGAGTTCACTTGTTTGGCAAATGGGGGATGCAACACTATCGATTATATTGTTGGTTCACCCACAGTTTGGCAAGCTGCTCCACATTTCAAGGTGATAATAGATGGCACTCGCTATTACGTGGTGGGGGGAGACTTTAGCCACAGTTCATTGCACCTACAATTGAGCATCGATTGTAGCTTTGTTGAACCACAACATATGATTGAAACAAAAAAATTCTTGCCTAGGTTCAAATATGATAAATGAAAAGTTGAAGAATATCGGCTAGCCCTAACAGCGAGTCTTAGAAACCTGTGGGTTGTTTATTTAATTAGGCATTTGGGGGAAGATGGGTCAGCTGACCTGTTGGAGCAATGCGTGGGTGTTGTAGTAGAGTCTACTTTTGGCAACAAGCTTTTGGGAGGGAGTTGCAAAGAGAAACACTGCCATAAACCCTGGTTTGATGTTGACTGCCAGATAACAAAACATGAACTAAGGCTCTTGCTAAAAGCCAACCCTGATTCGCACATTGCTAAACATCAGGAAAGTAAACCTAAAAATTTATTAAAAAGAAAAAAAAAATTTAGGAAACTATAAGAGCTCAACATATGTGTGCGTTTGCCAAGGTGGATGCGCTCTTGTTCTGGAAAAAGTACTGGCCAAAGGCACTTGTTGTGGACAAGATCAGTGCAATTACGCTTTTAGAAGGCTTCCGTGGGCTGGTTGGTTAATCTCTTCCACCCGTATGGTTGTGAGCTGATCATTCGGCTCAAGTGACAGAACCTTCACCGAGCCACACCCTGAACATAGATATAACACTTATTAAGTTGCTTTAAGCGTTGAAAAAGCTAGAAAGGAACAAGGCTACTGGTTTAAATAGTATGAAAGCTGAGTTCATTTTGGATGCGAGAGCTACTACACATGCCATTATTGACAACATTCAATTGTTTTTTGGCGGAAGGCTTTTTAAAGGCCCTTTCAACTAGGGTGGTCCATGTGCTCTTTAGAAGGGGCGATGTTTTTTAATTCAACAACTACAAGGGGATAACAGTTAGGCCTATCCTAGCAAAGCTATTCGTTATGATCCTTGACAAAAGGTTGAACGAATGGGTTAAACAACATGGGCTGCGTGCCAAAGGTCAAGCTGGGTTTCAAAGATTACCGCACCACTAACCAACTCTTCATATTGCGAACTCTTATAGAACAGAACAAGGCGAAAAATAAACCACTTTATTGTTGCTTTGTGGACTTCAAAAATGCGTTTGATATTGTGTTGCGTGAAGTGTTATGGCAGGTGTTGACTAGCTTCAAGGTGGAAGGACGTTTCTTGCGATGCTTGCAAGCAATGTATGCCAAAGATACCATATGCATCAACCACCCAAGCGAGCATGTCACCTCCAGCTTCAGGTGCTAACAAGGTGTGAAGGAAGGCTGTCCTTTCAGCCTCCTATTATTTGGGCTATATTTAGATGCCCTAGAGGGGCGTTTGGATAGTAGAGTGTGTGATGCATCTGCCCTAGCAGATTTACACGTATGGCTGCTGCTTTTTACAGATGACTACGCTCCGATGTCGAAGTTAAAGGTGGGACTGTAGCAATAGTTAGACACGCTCCAACAATTTTGTGTTGAATGTGGGCTTACGGTGAATGTGAAAAAAACAAAAGTCATGGTGCTCAATTCTGCTAACCCATGTTAAGAATTTGTGTTTGAAGGTAATGCATTTGAATGTGTGCAGATCTTTAAATACTTAGGGATCCTACTCGAGACCACCTCAAACTTGGATAGTGCAATGGAACGTCTGGCAGTTGCCAATAGGCACTCATTGTTCACGTTGAACTGTCACCGTGCAAAGCTACGTATTATGGATGTTGCTATGACCTCTTCAACACGCTGGTGTGTTCCACAAGCTATGCTTGTGAGGTTTGGGTGGATTCTAAGAAAATAGAAGTTATTGAAGTAGTGTATCGAGGGTTCCTCAAGTCCTTGCTCAGGGCGCATGTCCATTTATAATTGTGAAAACATTTAAAGTCAAGGCGCATGTAGATGATCTGGTTGTTTTCGATTTTTTAACCATTTTTTGAAATAAATCCTAGTGGTACCACCCAAGGATGGGTTCACCCCACCAACTTAAGAAAACATATCAAGATGTGTGTTCAATTTTGGTTGTAGAAATTCAACATGAGTATATATGCAACAACAAGCACATTATTAAAAACCTTAAAAATCTTGCAAGATCTATAACCTAAACTACTAGTTTTGTGAAACAATCAACCATGACGTTAAATTATTTCCCATTTTAATTTTCAAGTAGGCCAATATATGTGTATAATATCATATTTAGTTTTCAACAAATTTTCTACCAGATTTTGGCTTTTATGCTTTATGATTCAAATTACTTTTCATCACATCACATTGTCACTAAATATTAGTGTCTACTGAAATTGTGTAGAAAATTATCAATCCATTCTTCCCTTCTAAATTAAAAGGTTTTGCGAATTCAATGTTGGATATTCTCTTCATCACTTTGACAATGTCAAACAATGTCCCAATAGAATTGAAGAGCACACAAAAGAAGATGGACATGAATGACAACAAATAGATCAAGACAAAAAAATTTGATACATTGATCTTGATTTTGTTTTTCACATATTAGGTTACACATTTCCACTATTCAAGATACTCATATACATGGTACCATGGGAATGACTACATGTATCTTAAATGTGTTTAATTGCAAATATCTTGGCAATGTGAGCTTTGGAAGATGAGAGACAATTCCATTCAAATACTATCATTTTTTTTGTTTTTCCTTTATGCACTACATATTTTACCATTTCATAGAAGGCTTCATAAGGTGATGTAATGAAACATCTTCCAAGAAGAACCTTGATTCCACATGTGCATGCAATAACTTACAAATAAAATCTTTCTTACCAAATAATGTTTCATAAATTGACTTGTATTTAAGAGAGTTTCAACTTTTGTTTAGTTCATGATTTACCGAAAAGCTCTTTTTTTACATACAATTTTGAGAACAAAATAAAATTGTTGTCCAAGAAGTTGAAAGACAAAAAGAAGATAGTTCAAGATGACTTTGAAGTAAAGGAGATGACTACAAAAAACAAAGAATAAAAAGAAAAAGTCAAATATATTTTGGAGATAAAAAATCAAATAATGGCGTGTCTTTTCATATGTAATTTAATCAAAGATGTTGTTGTGCTTGAGCCTAGGCTTGCCTAGCTAAGGTAATTTTGTCAAATCACTACTATAAAACGTGGGTGTAGTTTAGTAGTCCCCGTTTAGTGAATTGGTGATTTCGTTACATCCCCATTACGTCCCATTTAGTGGGACCAAGTGAGAACATTTGGTGTACAAGGATGCATTTTGTTGTACTGAATGTTTTTATATCAATATATGTGTTTCTCATGTTATTTATTTCCTTTCATTATGATAAATATTTTCAATGGTCATATTTTATTTCAACATCGTAGTACATGGGCAACCTTGACAATAATTAAAGCAATAATTTATATTTTCAAAAATTTCAGAAATAACTAGATAAAATGTTGAAAAAATTTAATATTTTAAATCATAATACAATTGAACTTTTCAATAAACCTTAATTATATTGCAAATGTGCCAAGAATTCAAAAAAACCTTAAATAACGATGTGACACCAAATGTCATTACACCAATATGCATCCAAGTTCATTATGCATTTGATTAAATTTTGAATGAAATTGGATAAATATACCATGGTGAAAATGTCTGTCCCTTTCATAAACAGGGACTGATTGTTACGGCCATGGAAATTCATTAATAGTTAATTGAATTCACCAATAATTAATCAAATTCAGTATTTGTTAAATCATTAATAATTAAATATCAATAATTAATTCATTAATAATTAATTTCAAATCAAAGCTAGGCACCTAAAAACCTTCATTGGGTTATTTAGCCTAAATTAGAAACTTAACCCACAACCTAAAGTGCAATTGTGAAAGTTTGAACCTTTCACCTTCCCTCATTTCCATGTTTAAGGAACAAGTCCTTAACCATTGAACCATTATTTAAATGATTGATATTTTTATATTATCACATATTATTATGTAATTTTTTTTAATCCTAAGCTATTATTGGCAATTTTTGGCTATTTCACCATAGGTTATTCTATCATAGGCTATTGTTGATTAGTTTACATTATTTTACCATGGGCTATTATTGGCTATTTTAAATTATTTTACCCAAGGTTATTTTTGGCTTTCCTATTGTAAAATATCATTGGTTATTATAGACTATTTATCACATGAAATTTTATTGTTGGCTATTATAAGTTATTTTACCTTCGATTATTTTTGGTTATTTTATCATAGGTTATTATTAGTTATTCTAAGTTATTTACCATAAGTTTTATCATAAACTATTGTTGGTTATTATAGGCTATTTACCATAGGTTATTTATTGTTATTCTATCGTAGGCTATTATTGGTTTTTCTATTGTAAGTTATAATTGATTATTCTATTTTAAGTTATTTTTAATTATTTTAGGTTATTTTTAGTTATTTTAGGTTATTTTTAGTTATTTTAGACTATTTTATTGTAGGCTATTCTTGGTTGTTATTAGTTATTCTAAATTATTATAATCTAGGTTATTATTGGTTATTTTAAATTATCTTACCTTAGGTTAATCCACCTTAAGTTATTATATGCAATTTTTTTATGTGTTATTTTTTATTTTAGGTTATTCTAAATATTATACCTTAAGATAAAATAACTTATAATAACATATAATAGAATGATTTGAATACCCTGGGGTATAACTTGAAGTAAGATATAATATCTTAAAGTAAAATAAACTAAAGTATAGCTTCAAGTTAGTTAAATAGTTTAACTTAAAATAATTTAAATTAAAAAAAACCTATAATAAGTTAGGATATAACCTATAATATCTTAAAATATGATAACTTATAATAATTTAGGGTATAATTTAAGGTATAATAACCTAGGGTAGCCCAAAATAACACATGGTATAACTTTTAAGATATTTAAGATATTTAAAACAACAACATAAAATAAACACATTTTCCATAATAAATTATAATAGTGAATTATAGTAGCTAGTAGTAAAACATGATGTTTACTTAATGACCTTATCATGAAATAACTTTAACTAGGGTGAAATCATTAATTTGCAGTGAACCTATTTCACCTTTAAGGTCCCATAGTGATTTAAACCAATGAAAATGAATTGGACCCCCATTTTTGTACTAGTGTGTTCAAAGTCCCACAATATAACGTGATGTAATCACACCAATGTTCATTTTAGATATTCTTTCAACCTTCACACCAATGTTCATTTTAGATATTCTTTCAACCTTCACACCAATGTTCATTTTAGATCTTCTGTTGACCAAAAGCTTTATTTTTGCACAAAATTTGAACATGACTAATGTTGGGCAATTTTCATATTTTTGTGAAAACTAGTGATTTCAATTTTCTCATAGAATTGTAAGGACAAGCTTGGTTATTTCAATTAAAAATATGGTTTGATAAAAATTATCTAAAGTATCAAAATTTTATTTATTCTTGGGTTTTTACATTATTAGTTCTCACAAATGTAAAAAATCAATTATTTCTAATGGTTTTCACAAGTTGGTTATTGAATTTATTCTATTTGAACAATGAGGAGATTAGTCTACATGCAAGAATGTGCACTCAAGATATTTTCCAATTTAACTCCCTAGTTTGTCCCATATTCTTTGCCCAAAAGTTTGGACATGTACTATACATACGTCAATTTATGGGAAACCCTTATCACAATAAGGTGTTGGTACCAACACATTAAACATTGACATTGAAAACAATGTTAATCAAAGTGATCCATTGAAATAAAAACATTGTGTTTTCATATGGATCCATTTTGGGAAGCATCCACAACTAATAAAAAAAGGATTGCATATTACCTACCCTTAGATTAAGTAGGACCTTTATTTTACATCTTTAAAACCTTTGGGTTTTCCCTAAAACCTTGGGTGTATTTCATATTTTATTTATAGGATACCATAATACATAGGTGGTTTCAACAATTCTCTATTGAATAATTAATTTAATCTAGAAGTTTTGATTCAGCAGCTACCTTTTTAATTCTGAAATTTTTGGCATATGTCTAATATATGTAATTAAATTTGATAGTATTTTTAATATATTTCACCACATTCGTGGTTAGATGGATGTAAATTAATTGATTTGGTCAAGTAGGTCCTTGGTTCAAAACTAGCTGGTAGCTTGAATGTGTTTTTGAAAATTTTGACAAAAAAGGTTAAAATTTTCGGAATTTTGTGGCAAAATTGAAAATAATTTAATTTATGCCAAAGCCACCTAGGTCTAAGCTGTCTAGGTACTAGGGTAGTTATCAAGTGAGTGTTTCTCACTGAAATGAAAATCAAAACAGGTGGGTTTTTGTGTGTGTATAGTTAATGGTGATGCCTAATGGTTATCAAGGTGAAAACCAACTTGAAAACCATGGTGGCTGTCATTTCAATTATGAAAATTTCTCACATTAATCATGACAAGGTGTTTTTTTTTTTTTTCATTGTGTGTATCGAACTTTTTGGTTTCATATGTTAATGTTTTTGTGTGATATGTTGTTCACATTGCCATAGTTTGTGTTGTGTATTGTGTTATTGGTCATAGAAATGAGTGTTGGAATGATTTATGGGTGTGGTTTAGGGTGATGTTAGTGAAACAAACTGATGACTAATTCATTGTTTAAAACAAATGTTTATGACAATGCAAGTTGTAAAATTAATGGCTTTAGGAGGTTCATGGTCTTCACTTGGGTGGTTGTAGACTATAATGTCCATAAATTCTTATAATTGAGTAGTTTTTTTTGCACTTCTACATGTTAAAGTGCATGATGCATCCATTTGTTACAACAATTATCTTAAAGGGATTCAATTAAAAACATTTCCAACACTTCCTTTGGAAATTGCTTAATATCACTAAAAGTAACATCTCACTTTTAATTGAAGTATTGTACCTCCCCCACCTATAAACACCATAGTTTACATTATATTTGGTTTGTTAACAATTTGAACAACACCTAGACCAATCATGGTTAGGCAATGAACAATAATCAATTTAATATTCGTGACTATTGTTGGTCACTCAAAGGTATTAATTTGTCATGATAGAATGTTCGGTAAACCCATGCCATCCAACATGTTTTTGGCAAAGGATTTTTTTTTTCATGCTATAATGATGAAACATCCATCTAAAATGTTGCATTGGTGTCCTTTTTTAACAACCATTTAACAATTTTAACAAGTTATGTTTGAAAAAAAAAACACCAAATCAAAATAACATGAACATTTCAAGTGGGGTACTTTTAAACTTTATGGCTTGTAGTGTAATGATACAGAAATTTCAATACTTGTAATAATTATGGCTTCATTTAGTAATCTTCAAAGACCATAATTGTCATACATAAATTCAAAATAGGGGTCTCCAAACCTTTTCAACATGGCAGAAAATTGTAAGGACTTTTTAAGGGAATTCTATAATGAAGTCTTTTTGGACATTTTTTTTACAACATTCATATTATTTTTTTCAAATTTTTGTATCTTAGGATGTTTAGGAGGCACAATTTTTTCTTTTTTTTTGAGGAAATGATTATTTTCCTCAAAAAAAATTTGCATTGTCAAAATACATTACAAAAATGTATTATTAAACGACTCTTCATGTGTTGTTTTTGGTTCACCCTAAAGTGTTTTTACTCATTTTTTAAAGGCTTTTTGGATTATTATTGTGTGATTTTGAGAACTAGTAATTCCTTTTTATCTTTATGTTTTGTATTGGTTATGTAATGTTGGGCATACTCATAACTTGCACTTGGAATTTACATCAATGTTGTTTGAAATAACAACTAAATTTATATCATGTTGTATTGTTTTTTTGTTTGTGAAAGGTTTTAGAATATTGAAGAATCACAAATGATTTACATTTTGTGATTTACATTTTGTTTGAAAAGCTATGCTTAAGATACAAATGCATTGTGTGTATTTTTTTGTCTTCTTGCACTTACAATTCTTAAGGTTTGAAATCTTATGTTTAAATATTTGATTCAAACATTGATGTGATGTTTAAATAAGTAATAAAATACCTTTCCATTACACATTCAAAATGTGATGTTAACTTCAACTTTTGAATCTTCATGTTTCAATAAGGAAATGCACAAGTTGTTACCAACAATGTGGACCATTTGTTTAAGATACAAATCTATCTAATCATTTGAGAAATTTACATATTTGTTTATGTCCTTTTGTTTCCTAGTTAGACCTTGGAACTTTTTTTGTTTGAATGGTTGTTCATTTTTTAAGCTTGTAATTGGGATGTTCATGGGTGAGAACACACTACAGTGACCCCTTTTGGGGTGTCATATTGTACTGCTTTCTAGGGATGTGCATGTTTGAATGTATCCCACCTCAAAGTTTCAAAAGATTTTCACAATATTTTTGCATATTATGTTAGAATATAACTTAGGCAAGAGATTTTTAAAAAAAAACTATTTCATTTCATTTTATAAAATGAGAAATTAGAGTATATTTGTGGAAAAAAAACATAATGTACCTTTATATTCAAAAGCACAAATATACTTCAAAAAACTTTTTAATGATTTTTAGTGTTTATGAAAGTTGAAAGTATATTGAACCATGTTATTTCACATAATATGAACCATGTTTGGATACCATGTGACTAATTTGTAAATTTTCATCTCAAAAAAAGAATTTTTTGAGCAAAGATGCGATAAATGTGTGGTAAATTAAAATTTTGACGAAAAATCACATCCATAGAGAAGATGACAAACATAGCTAGATGGGCCATTTTTTAGTTTCATTAAAATTAGTTATTTAATGACTAATGAAGCCTTGAAGTTAACATTGTCAAAATTAGATTATGGCCCAATTATACCAATGTATATTATAAATATATTCATGATCTTTCAATATAGATAATGAAAATTATTTTAATTTTAAAAATAATATTACATAACATTATTTTTATAAAAATAATTGTTGTAAGGCCCAAAAATCAAAATTGATACCCAAAATTAAACGTACCATGCTTTTGAAACAATTATATTATAAATATTATAATACTAGACCCAAAAGTGCCCCAAAGGGAATCACCGTAATGTGCTTTCACCTGTGTAAAAAAAATCCATGATTTTAAAAGTTGGATTTATAGGATTAATATTGATATCAACATCTTCATTATGTTTTTCAACATTGAAAGAGACTGTGGTAGACAAAGGTGTCACAATGTTAGTTTCCATAACCGCAATTCAAAAAAGTTGTTCCCCAAGCTTTTTGTAAATCTGGTTTTGTCCCATCTTTTTAAAATGCTATAATAAATTTCATGACTCCCACCTTTGTCCAAGAATTATATACCATTCCAATATGTCATGCTTTGAAGTGTCCATTCTAAATTCTAGAGCTAGACCACTCTATTTGTAACATGTGAAAAAATGGTGAACTAATATCCCAATATGTGATCCTGGTATATTAAAGTGAAAAGAACCATATAATAAGCTTTAATACAACAAAATTTGAAAAATATATTTTTTCAATGATCAATACAATATCTTAAAGACAAAAAATTATACAAATATGCATAATAAGAGTATTGTTAAAAATGCAAGTAAAATTTAGACATATTGATTTCACGTAAAGGAAAGTAAGACTTTAATTGAATTTTTGGTACTCCCAAGTTGATGGTGTAATAAGATGTATTATTCAATTTCCATATTAAAGGTGATACTTTATTAACTTTCTAACATGAAAATAAGTTATATCATAATTGGGTGCATTTAAGTTATGATGAACAAAAAGCACGCAAAAACAAATCCTTATAAGGCTTGTGGATAGTTAGTTAGTTCATTGTGGTATAACATGATTGATCATTTAACAAGAATATTGTTAAAATTATGATTTACAAGTTGATACAATTTTTAAAAAAACATTATGACCAAAAAAATGTTTCATTACATTATTATGTAAGATTTTAAAAAAATTATCACGAAAATGTCAATTTCAAATAAATTCAAGACCAAATTTTCTTTTAAGTAACAAAAACATTAGTTCAAAACAAATATCATGCTTTACATCCCATGTTTTTACTGTCATCGTCTTTTACTTTGGATTTTAACAAAGTACATAATGAAGGGATCTATGTTAAAAATTTACAAGATTCTATCAATGCATCAATTGAAAAATTATATTATTTACAAATTTAAGTAGTGGTTGTTCAAAAAAATGATTCCTAATAACATGAATGTACCAAAATTTACCAACTTGTTTAAAGTTTACTTATTGGACATATATTTTTTATTGTACTTAAGTTTTCGAAATTGCATATTCAACTTGTATTATAAACTTAATGGAATGCACAATGATTTCATAAAGTCTATAAGCTATGCATTTCTCATGCATGATCCAATCCATGAACAATTTGCTTGATGTTGTATTACCAACTTCAAAAGTCCAATTCATGCAATGTGTTAGAAATTGACGTGACCATTCACATGTAACCTTGAATTGTTTAGGATTGTTGTGAATGATTTTTAGTGCAATTACTTTAGTCATTCTTTGGAGTATAGGTTTTACAATTGAAATGGTTAAAGGTTGTCCAATTGCACTCGTCTTTTGTAACAAATTCGAAAGGTTATTTCTTGCTTTTGGGTAATTTGCTTCTAGAGTAGGTAGATATTTCTTTCTTTGAAATGCAATACCCAACTTTGCTACATGTCTATATTTCTTTTTTAATTTTGGATTATAACAATGCATCAGTGATATAAGCTTGACCCATAAAGCAACCAAGTGTTTGTAGTAGTTCATAAATAATGCAAGGCATGAATCTTGCTACCTTGAATTTTTTTGATTGTGTAGCTATGATGGGTGGTCATAAATATGCTTGAAACTTGTTGACATACTTGCTTCCTTGTTTGCCCCTACACTTGTTTGCTTATGTGTCTTCTTACTTCATGGGTTAAGTCAATATTCAATGTAATTTTGAACTTTCAAGCTCAACCATTTGGGTGTTGTCTTGTACCATTGGATATTTTTGTTTATCCTTAGCTTTTACATGTACGAGTTCTATTTCTAATGCAATGTGCTTCTTGTCTCTTGTTATAGGTTGAAATAAATGTAATCAATATAATCTTTGCGTGAGATTATCAATCGTCATTGGAAGATATAATTCAATTCTTGCACATCTACCCTTAAATCACAAGGTATTGCAAGCTATAACTCAATGCAAACAAATCTATTGTTAATGTAGAAAGACATTGGCCCTTTGCACACGAAGTGAAGAAGAAAATCAAGAAGTTAAAAGATGAAATTGAGTTTATGCAAAGAAAATGCCCAAAAAGATTTGGGTGGCAAATGAACAAAGACATAAAAATGATATATACATTTATTCATCCATGTCAAGTTTTGAAAATATATTTGGGATCTATTTGAAATCTAGAAATTAAAAATAAATAAATTATAGAAGTTCAATTTTGAAAATAAAATTAATTGTTTGACAAATAATTGGCAAAGTTACCCATGCACTACCCTAATCCATGAGTGATCCATGAAAATAATGTTGATTTCCAAATTGGTGATCACCTTATGTTCTTGTTTATGGGATTCACGTACAAATGCAAAATGAATTAACAAGCTTTTAAAATCATGGTAAACCTTAAACCTAAACCTTAAACCCTAAATTATAATGATAATGATGGTATGAGAAAATTTTCAATACTTATATTGTCTAGTAATACCAACCCATGTTTATAAGATTATCATTAGTTCTAAAATTAATTAATATAAGTTAAGTCAAACCCACCAAAATAAAATACTTTATCATAATAATTTTTGCAAGTTCAACATTGTGGTGGGTGCCCAAAAATTATTTCATTTAAAAAATTCCTTTTCAATAATACAAGTAATAAATAATGGAAATTTGGGAACAAATATATGTAGCTTCTTTGATAGATTTTTTTTGGGTGTGTTTTGAACCTCTACCACAATGAGACTTGTTACAATATTTTTTTATCACTTATTTTTGCAAAAATGGGAAGAAGCATAGATAATCTTTTATCAAATTATAATGTAAAAGAAATGTTGTTTAATTATTTTTGAATACTTGTTTTTCGATGGTGGATTGGCTTGAAGCAAGAAGCTCTTGCATTTTCACAATTGTTTTTTTGGTGTATATTTCCCTCCCTTGTAATTTCTTTAAATTTCAAAATTTTAAACAAATAATTTCTTAAAAATTCCAAAATTCCAAAAATAAAATAAAATAACACCAAACCTGAAAAAAAATCCGCCTTCCCCCAAAAAAAGGAAAAAAAAGAATAGAAAAAAAAGACCCCAAAGAAAGAAAAAACCCAAATTGAAAGATGATGAAGATAGGAGGAGAGAATGTGTGGTGGATGAATGAAACCCTAATAATGCAAGAGCTGTTAATATTCTGTTGGTATTCTGTCGTGTTGGAGGCACGAGGATTAAAAAAAAAAAAAAAAAGGAAACAAAAGAAAAAAAAAAAAAAAAAAAAGGAAGAGAAGTGGATGGTGGGGTGGGATTGGGGTGGTGATGGGAGA
>Ga0116231_10009802_pt1 | contig 15842 bp, 12 predicted proteins | sample S1TSphgellanicum_2_FD_89695 | JGI IMG/M metagenome (GOLD analysis project Ga0116231, IMG submission 89695) | Host-associated microbial communities from peat moss isolated from Minnesota, USA - S1T2_Fd - Sphagnum magellanicum MG | ecosystem: Host-associated > Plants > Peat moss > Unclassified...
CAGAGACGTTCATGCGTTTGGCGGGGTTCCGGTTAGGGGAAAAGCGAGGCCCAGCGCTGCCGGCAGGCGCGTGGGTTTGAACGATTGCGCGTCGACGCAGGCGACCTTGAAGCGGCCCTCGCACAGCAGCTCGGCGCCGCGCAGCGCGCGTTGTTCGAACACCATGCTGCCGGCCGATCGTTCCTGCACCCGGGCCTCGATGCTCAGCGCGTCGTCGAGCCGCGCCGGGCGGCGGAAGCGCAGCTCGGCCGACGCGACGACGAACACCACGCCGTCACGCCGGGCCAGGCTCGCCTGGTCGAAGCCCAGCGCGCGCAGCCACTCGGTGCGGCAGCGTTCGAAGAAGCGCAGGTAATTGGCGTAGTAGACCACCCCGCCCGCGTCCGTGTCCTCGTAGTAGACGCGCACCGGCCACCGGTAGCCCGCCCAGGCCTCCGCCGCGAGCCCATCATGCGCTGCTGACGGTTCCATCACTGCCCGGTCACTCCTTCGCTGACAAACGCCAGTGTAGCGGCTCGGTCCGCAGGTGCCGGATCGCACCGGGCAGCGCCCTCCGGCGCCGATGCCGTCGCCATGACCTGCTCATGGTGAATGCGCCGCAGCCGCCCGCGATTTTGTCGCGGCACGCCGCCGATTTGGTGATTCCGCAACAACCTGCGCTTGCTAAAACTTACTCATGTTTACCAGAATGGCGGCTTCAACATTTCCATTGGTGAACCTGGGCGGACTCTCATGACGAGTCCACAAGGCGCGTCGCCACACCTGGCGGGCCGCCACAGGGCAAAGTGAGCCGAAAAGGACAGCGCCGATGGACCTTACGGGTGGGGGAAAAATGAAAAGATGGAGCACGGGGTCCGCCGCATTCGCGCTCGGACTGGGGTTGGCGGTGTCCGGCCAGTTCGCCCTGGCCCAGCAGGCGGCCACGGCCGACACGACGGGCGCCGCGGCGCCGGTCGAGAAGATCGAGGTCACGGGCTCTTACATCCGCCGCACCGACTCGGAAACGCCGAGCAATGTTCAGATCCTCACCGCCGATGACATCCGGCGCACCGGGGCGACGAGCATCAACGACGTCCTGCAGAACCTGACGGCCAACAACCAGGGTACCTTGGGCCAGGGCTTCTCCGGCGCGTTCGCCGAGGGTGCCTGCGGCATCGCCTTGCGCGGCCTGACGGTCGGCGCCACGCTGATCCTGCTCGACGGCCACCGCATGGCCCCGTACCCGCTGGCCGACGACGGACAGCGCAGCTTCGTCGACATCTGCTCGCTGCCGCTCGACGCCGTGGACCGCGTCGAAGTGCTCAAGGACGGTGCCTCGGCCACCTACGGTTCGGACGCGATCGCCGGCGTGGTGAACGTCATCCTGAAGAAGTCGTACCAGGGTGCCACGATCTCGGCCGAGAACGGCATCTCGCAGGGCGGCGGTGGCGCCACCAGCCACCTGACCGGCACGCTGGGTTACGGCGACCTGGGTACGGACGGTTTCAATGCGTTCGCGACCGTCGAGTACCGTCACCAGGACCCGCTGCAGTTGTCGCAGCGCTCGTACCTGAACAAACTGAACTACACCTCGCAGGGTGGCCAGAACCTCACGCCCGGCGCCAATAACACGGCCAGCCCGGTCGGTACGCCTACCCCGGTTTCCGGTACCGGCTACTTCGTCAATCCGAACCTGCCCACCACGTTTGCCAACTACGGTTACCTGCCCGGCTGCAATGCGACGCTGGCGGCGAACAACGGCTGCACCATCCAGACCAACTGGCTCGACATCCTCCCGTCGACGCAGAACCTCAACCTGCTCGGCCGCGCCACCTTGAACCTCGGTGGCGACTGGCGTGCCAGCCTCACCGCCTCGCTGTTCCAGAGCGAGGTCTTGATCGGCGGCAGCCCGGCCTTCATCAACGGCTCCAACGGCGGCTACTCCAACGCCGGCTTCTCGCCCGGCCCGAACCACACCACGATCGCCACGCTCAACAACGTGCCTACGTTCGTGGCCCCGGTGCTGGCCAGCTACGGCCTGAACCCGGTCAATTTCCCGGTTGGGAGCCTGCAGCCGATCAACTTCGAGACGACCGACCTGGGCGACCAGAACACCTTCGTCAAGAACAACACCTATCGCCTGACGGGTGAGGTCAAGGGCAGCGTGGCCGGCTGGGATGTGGACGCCGACTGGGGCTATACCACCGCCGTCATGGACGTCGAGCAGACGGGCTTCCCGATCTACGCGACCCTGCAGGCCGACCTGGCCAACGGCTCGTACCAGCCGGGCGTTCAGAACTCCGCCTCGATCGACAACGCCATCGCGCCGGCCCTGTACAGCCAGAACAAGGACAGCCTCTGGTTCACCGGCGCGCACGCCGGACACGACCTGTTCAAGCTGCCCGGCGGCGAGCTGGCCTTTGCCGGTGGCGCGGACTTCTTCTTCCGTTCGCTGCAGGCGATTCCCGCGTCCAACTCGGTCACCGCGCAACAAGCGACCAACTTCGCCTACGCCGAAGGCTCGCAGTCCGACTGGTCGGTGTTCGCCGAGCTCGACGCCCCCTTGTTCAAGTTCCTGGAGCTCGACGGTTCGTTACGCTACGACCACTACAACACCACCGGCGCTCCCGGGGCGACCACGCCGAAGATCGGTTTCAAGTTCACGCCGGTGGAGATCGTCGCCTTGCGCGGCACGTATTCGCAAGGCTTCCGCGCGCCCAACCCGGTGGAGTCGTCCAGCTCCGCGGCGGGCGGCTACTTCGGCAACTTCAACGACCCGGTGCTCTGCCCGACCGGCAACAAGACCTCGCCGAACACCTACCCGAACCAGTGCTCGGTGCCGGAGGTGTTCCTCACGGTGTCCAACCCGTCCCTGAAGCCCGAGACCTCGATCTCCAAGACGCTGGGCCTGCTGCTCGATCCGGCCAAGTGGGTCAGCATTTCGGTGGACTGGTACAACATCATCCTGAACAACCAGATCTATCCGGCCAGCGAAGACCTGGCGTTCGCGCCGATCGCGGTGCGCGGTACGCCGCAGTCCCAGCCGTACGTGAACGGGGCCGGCCAGACCACGACGGCGACCCCGCCCGTGGGTAACTTCCTGTACTACGAAGTGCCGTACATCAACATCAACAACACGCAGGTCAAGGGCCTGGAGTTCGACCTGAAGAATCGCTTCGACTTCGGCATCTACGGCAAGGTCAAGAGCGATTTCCAGGTGGCCCACCTGCTGCACTACTACTTCGACCAGCCCGGCCTGGGTGCATCGACGCGGGTCGATCTGGCCGGCACGCACGGCCCGAACGAGATCTCCGGCGACACGGCCACGCCGCGCAACCGTGCGCGCTGGAACCTCACCTACGAGAAGGGCGACTACGAAGCGCAAGTGGCGATGAACTACATCTCCGGCTACAGCGTGATCGACCCCTCGGCCATCAGCGGCAACTTCCCGGACGGCCAGGTAACCTGCCAGGAGGCGCTGAACGGCGCATCGGAATTCGGCGGCCAGTTCTTCCCGGGTGCGGTGCCTCCCGGCGCCTGCCACGTGGCCTCGTTCACCGACTTCGACTTCTTCACCGGCTGGCAGATCGATCACCACTGGAACATCCATGGCTCGATCGACAACTTCCTCAACCGGCATGCGCCTGCCGACCTGCAGACCTACGCGGCCCCGGGCTACAACCCGTCGCTGCATATCGCAGGAGCCGTCGGCCGCTTCCTCAACGTCGGGGCACGCTATACGTTCTGATACATGAGCTGCACGGCCCCGGGGTCAGACGCCCCGGGGCTACGTCGACCGCCTCTGAACGTTCAGAACCGGTTTGCGCATAGGGGATCGGCCGGTGCCGACCCCCTATTTTTTTTGGCCTGGGAAACCACCATTCGGGGAGGGAAAATGGCTTCAGCTGCGCCAGAGGCTCGCGCGGGCAGTTTCTTCATCGGTGTCGCGCTCCTTGCCGCCATCGGGTCCGCCCGGGCGGAAGACAACACCGCCGCGATCGACAAGATCGAGATCACCGGCTCCAACATCAAGCGCGCCGAGGCGGCCACCGCGGAGAACGTCCAGGTCATCACGGCCGAGCAGATCAAGCGCAGCGGCCAGCCCACGGTGGCCGACTACCTGCGCACCGTGTCGGCCAACTTCGCCTCGTACAACGAGACGGCCACCGACAGCTTCGCCCCGGGCAGCAGCGGCGTGGCGCTGCGCGGCCTGAGCCAGAAGAACACGCTGGTGCTGCTCAACGGCCGGCGCATCGCGGTCTTCGGCTTCCAGCAGAACCTGGAGGACACCTTCGTCGACCTCAACGTGATCCCGGCGATCGCGGTCGACCGCATCGAGATCCTCAAGAGCGGCGCCAACGCCATCTACGGCTCGGATGCGACCGCCGGCGTGGTCAACATCATCCTCAAGCAGAACAGCACCGAGCGCATCCTCGACGCCGGGGTCTCGACCACGACCGACGGTGGCGGGGGCACGCGCGACGCGGCCTTCAGCGCCGGCTTCGGCGATCTCGCGCTGGACCGGTACAACGTCGTCACCACCGGCAGCGTGTTCAAGCGCGACGAACTGCTCGCCTCGCAGCGCTCGTACACGGCGGGGCAGGACTATCGCAACCAGCCCGACGGCTACCTGGTATGGCCGCAGTCGGCCAACTATTTCAGCGACGCCAATCCCAACCAGCCGCTGGCCGCCTTCCCCAGCTGCGGCAAGAACGGCCTGCCGGGCCAGGTGGTCAACCTGGCGAGCTTCTATCCGTCCACCAATCAGACCGGTACCACGTGCTCGTACAACCCGGCCAGCCAGACCTCGCTGATACCCGGCACCGAGCGGGCCAACCTGACGACCAACGGCATCTTCCGCCTGAGCTCGAACTGGACCGCGTACGCCGACGTCTTCTACTCGTACGTCAAGACCACGGTGCACGAGACCCCGATGAGCCTGGGCGCGACCTCGCTGGCCTACAACCCGAACACCGGCGGCGTGAACGTCATCCCCAATACGCTGCCGATCGGCAATCCCAGCAATCCCAACCCGAACGCCACGACGGACATCAACTACGTCTTCCAGAGCGTGGGCGGCCTGGACTATGCGATCTGGTCCAACACCTACCGGGTCAGCGGCGGCATCAAGGGCACCTGGGCCGACTGGGACTGGAGCGCCGACTACGGCCATTCGGAAAACCACGTCACCCAGACCTACTACAACGGCATCAACGTCTCGGCCCTGGACAACGCGATCACCACCGGTTCGTACAATTTCCTCTATCCCACGGCCAGCCAGAGCGCCGCGCTGCGCCAGGACTTCGCCTATGCCGGGATCAGCAAGCTCGACACCCTGGGCGCCAAGGGCTCGGGCGAGGTGTTCAGCCTGCCCGCGGGGAAGGTGAGCGTCGCCGTGGGCACGGAATTCCGCCACGAATCGATCAACAACCAGCCCGACGCGAACCTGCAGAACGGGGAGATCCTCGGCTTCGGCACGCAGACCGTGATCGGCGGCCGCAGCGTCTACTCCGGGTTCGGCGAGGTGACCCTACCCATACTGAAGTCGCTCGAGCTCGACCTGGCCGGGCGCGAGGAGCACTACAGCGACGTCGGCGGCAATTTCTCGCCGCAGGCGAGCCTGCGCTGGCAGCCCGCCAGTTTCTTCACGCTGCGCGCGGTGGGCTCGAAGGGCTTTCGCGCCCCCTCGCTGGCGGAAATCAGCAACGCCTCGTCGGTGTCGTTCACCCAGGTGGCGGACCCGTTCGATCCGCTCCAGCGTCCGACCGAAAGCATCGCCGAGGTGATCAAGGCCAATACCCACCTGCGGCCCGAGACCTCCAAGAACTTCGATCTGGGCATGGTGTTTTCGCCGACCGCCGACGTCAACCTGTCGATCGACTACTACCGCATCACGGTCGACCACGTGATCGCCACCGAGACCGCGCCCAACAACATCATCGATGATCCCGCCGCCTACCCGGGGCAGATCTTCCGCACGCCTGCCGGCCTGCTCAACTACGTGGTCGTCCCCTACGAGAACCTGTACAAGATCTTCACGAGCGGCTACGACATCGAACTGGACACCACGTTCCACCTGCCGCACGGCGCCAAGATCAACCTGGGCTCGAGCGCCACCTACGTGACGGCGCTCAAGTTCTTCGACGGCACGCAGTGGAACGACACGACCGGCACCAACGAGTGGCTCTGGCTGTCGCCGATCGGCGGTGGCGGCCCGGTGCCGCCGTTGCGGGGATCGGTCTATGGCGGCTGGGAAAACCCCGACTGGGTCACGCAGGCGACGGTCCGCTACACCTCCGGCTACCAGAACTACTGCTACGTGGCGGGCTACTGCGATGTCACCGCGTCCTACACGTCCGCATTCACCACGCTGGACCTGTACGCGGAATACCGCGGCATCAAGAACTGGCGTTTTTCCGCGGCCCTGAACAACGTGTTCAATTCGACCCCGCCCTGGGACTACCTGTCGCAGCCGTTCGATATCACTCTCTACGACGCGCGTGGCCGTGCGATAGAGCTGCGCGCGCAGTACAAGTTCTGACTGACCCTCGCCCCAACCCTCTCCCGCGACGCGGGAGAGGGGGCGTTCTCCGCGCAAACTCCTACAGCAAACTGCCGCTCTGTCCCTGCGGCGGTGCGATCACGCCGAAGTGCCGGTAGGCCTCGGGCGAGGCGATGCGGCCGCGCGGCGTGCGCTGCAGCAGGCCCTGCTGGATGAGGAAGGGCTCGACCACGTCCTCGAGCGTGTCGCGCTCCTCGCCGATCGCGGCGGCGAGGTTGTCGATGCCGACCGGGCCGCCGGCGAAGCGGTCGATCACGGCGCGCAGCAGCTTGCGGTCCATGATGTCCAGGCCCAGCGCGTCGACCTCGAGCATGCCCAGCGCGCGATCGGCCACGGCCTGGGAGATGCGGCCGTCCTCGCGCACCTCGGCGTAGTCGCGCACGCGCCGCAGCAGGCGATTGGCGATGCGCGGCGTGCCGCGCGCCCGCCGCGCGATCTCCCGCGCGCCGGCCGCCTCGAGCCGGGCCTTGAGCAGTCCGCCCGAGCGGGCGACGATGGCGGTGAGCTCGTCCTCGGTGTAGAACTCGAGGCGGGCGACGATGCCGAAGCGGTCGCGCAGCGGGTTGGTGAGCATGCCGGCACGCGTGGTGGCGCCCACCAGCGTGAACGGCTGCAGGTCGATCTTGATCGACCGGGCCGCCGGCCCCTCGCCGATCATGATGTCGATCTGGAAATCCTCCAGCGCCGGGTAGAGGATCTCCTCGACGATGGGGCTCAGGCGATGGATCTCGTCGATGAACAGCACATCGTTGCGCTCCAGGTTCGTGAGCAGCGCGGCCAGGTCGCCCGGGCGCTCGAGCACCGGCCCGCTCGTCTGGCGCAGGTGCACGCCCATCTCGTGGGCGACGATGTGCGCCAGCGTCGTCTTGCCCAGGCCCGGCGGCCCGAACAGCAGCACGTGGTCGAGCGCCTCGCCGCGGTTGCGGGCGGCCGTGATGAAGATCTCCAGCTGTTCGCGGATCCGGGCCTGCCCGACGTAATCGGCCAGGCGCTGCGGGCGCAGCGCGCGCTCGACGGCCTCCTCGTTCGGGGATGCGGGGCTTGGGGCGACGAGACGGTCGTCTTGCACGGAGATTCTTTGGCTGCGACTACCCGCACCCCCGGCCCCTCTCCCGCGATGCGGGAGAGGGGAGTTTGGCGCCTCCCCCCTCCCGCATCGCGGGAGAGGGCTAGGGGGTGAGGGCGTCTACCCCTTGGCCAACGATTGTAAAGCCAGCCGTATGCCATCCGACACGCCCGTGCCCGACGGCACCAGGCGCGCGGCGGCACTGGCCTCGCGTTCCGAGTAGCCCAGCGCGAGCAGCGCCCGCAGGATGTCGGTGAGCGCATCGCCACCCGCCCCGGGGGCGGCGCCGGCGCCCTCCAGCGCCGCGCCCAGCTTGCCTTTGAGCTCGAGCAGCAGGCGCGCCGCGGTCTTGGCACCGATGCCGGGGATGCGCGTGAGCGACGCGGTCTGCTGCAGCGTCACCGCCTGCGCCAGTTCCTCCACGCTCATGCCCGATAAGACCGAGAGCGCGGTTCGGGAGCCCACGCCGGAGATGCGGATCAGCGCGCGAAAGGCGCTGCGCTCGGCGGCGGTGGCAAAGCCGAACAGCTGGTGCGCGTCCTCGCGGATCGCCAGGTGGGTGAGCAGGGTGACGCGCTCGCCCAGCGCGGGCAGGCCGTAGAAGGTGCTCATCGGCGCGTCGATTTCGTAGCCGACGCCGGCGACGTCGAGCAGCAGCGACGGCGGCCGCTTCTCCAGGATGGTGCCTACGAGGCGGCCGATCATCGGCGCGTGCTGATGACAGCCAGCGTGAATCCCGCCCGCATCCTACTTCCCCCCCTGCGCAAACGCGCGCCACGCGCTGCGGCTCGACGACTTGCCGCGCTCGCGGCCCGCGTCCGCGCCGGCGGCCGCCAGTTGCGCCGCCACCGCACGCGGCCGGCCGGTGGCGTGCGCGTGGCAGATCGCGCAGGCCAGCGCATCGGCCGCATCGCTGGGCGGCTCGGCGTCCAGCGCGAGCAGCCTTTGCACCATCCTCTGCATCTGCGTCTTGTCCGCGTGGCCGAAGCCGGTGGTGGCCTGCTTGACCTGCAGCGCCGTGTATTCGTGCACCGCCAGGCCGGCGCCGACCGCGGCGCAGATCGCCGCGCCGCGCGCCTGCCCCAGCAGCAGCGTGGACTTGGGGTTGACGTTGACGAACACCTTTTCCACCACGGCCTCGTGCGGCGCGGTGCGCGCGATCACCGCACCGAGTTCACGCAGGATGGTCTGCAGCCTGGCGGGCAGCTCGCCCGCCGGGACGCGGATCACGCCGGAGTCGATCCAGTGCAGGCTGCCGCCGCGCCACTCGACCACGCCGTAGCCGGTCCGGTTCAAGCCCGGGTCGATGCCCAGGATGCGGCGCACGCGCCCCGGGACTGCGCGCGTCTGGGCGGGCGAGACCCGGGTGGGCGGCATCGAGCGCTCAGTGCCGGAAATGGCGCATGCCGGTGAAGACCATCGCCACGTCGCGCTCGTCGGCGGCGGCGATGACCTCGTCGTCGCGCACGCTGCCGCCGGGCTGGATGATGCAGCGCGCGCCGGCGTCGACGATGGCATCGAGGCCGTCCCGGAACGGGAAGAAGGCATCGGAGGCGGCGCACGATCCGTCGAGCGACAAGCCGGCTTCCCGGGCCTTGGCGGCGGCGATGCGCGCCGAATCGATGCGGCTCATCTGGCCGGCGCCCACGCCCAGCGTCGTTCCCCCGCCCACGAACACGATGGCATTGGACTTGACGAAGCGCACCACCTTCCAGGCGAACAGCAGGTCTTCCATCTGCTCGGGCGACGGCGCCATGCGCGTCACCACCTTGAGTTCGGAGCGCGACAGCGAGGCGATATCGGGCGTCTGGGCGAGCAGGCCGCCGCCGACGCGCTTGAGATCGAGGTCGTTGCGCGCCTCGCCGAGCGCCAGTTCGAGCACGCGCAGGTTGGCCTTGGTACCCAGCGCCGCGCGGGCATCGGCGTCGAAGCCCGGGGCGATGACGACCTCGGCGAATTTCTCCGTCACCGCCCGCGCGGTCGCACCGTCGATGGGCCGGTTGAACGCGATGATGCCGCCGAAAGCCGAGGTCGGATCGGTGGCAAACGCGCGCCGGTAGGCCTCCTCGCCGGTGCGGCCGATGGCGACGCCGCAGGGGTTGGCATGCTTGACGATGACGCAGGCCGGTGCGGTGAAGCTGCGCACGCACTCCCAGGCGGCATCGGCATCGACCACGTTGTTGAAGGACAGCTCCTTGCCCTGGACCTGGTGGTAGCCGGCGAGCAGGCCCGGCCCGGCGACCGCGTCGCGGTAGAAGGCCGCATCCTGGTGCGGGTTTTCGCCGTAGCGCATCGCCTGGATCTGGTACCACTGGCGCGTGAGGATGCGCGGAAAGCTGCTGCGCGATCCATCGGGCTCGATGCTCGAGAGATAGCCGCTGATGGCGCCGTCGTAGGCCGAGGTGTGCGCGAAGGCCTTGGTGGCCAGCGCGAAGCGGGTCTGCGCCGACACCTGCGCCGTGTCGCGCAACTGCTCGAGCACGAGGGCGTAATCGCGCGGGTCGACGAGCACCGTCACGGCGGCGTGGTTCTTGGCCGCCGAGCGCAGCATCGCCGGGCCGCCGATGTCGATGTTCTCGATGGCATCGGCCAGCGTGCTGTCCGGGCGGGCGATCGTGGCAGCGAACGGATACAGGTTGATGGCCACGATTTCTATCGGGGCAATGCCATGCTCGGAGAGCGTGGCCATGTGCGCCGGGTCGTCGCGGCGCGCCAGCAGGGCGCCATGGATGCTCGGATGCAGGGTCTTGACGCGCCCATCGAGCATCTCCGGGAAGCCGGTGACCTGGGCCACCTCGGTCACCTCGAGGCCGGCATCGGACAGCAGCCTGGCCGTGCCGCCGGTCGACAGCAGGCGAAAGCCCAGCCCGGCCAGCGCACGCGCGAAGTCGACGGCTCCGGCCTTGTCGGAAAGGCTCAGGAGCGCCGTGCGTGTGGTCGGGTGCTGCGCCATCGGTGCGGGTTCGATTGCGACGCTCTCTCGTGCCGTCTAGTGCAGGCCGTAGTCCTGCAGCTTGCGGCGCAGGGTATTGCGGTTGATCCCGAGCAGGTCGGCGGCGGCCGACTGGTTGCCCTCGCAGCGCTGCAGCGCAAACTGCAGCAGCGGCTTTTCTATCGCGCCGAGCACCATCTCATGCAGCGCATGCGGCTTGGCCCCGTCGAGGTCGGCGAAATACTGGTCGAGGCTGCGGAACACGCATTGCTCGAGCGACTCGGCCGGCTGCTGCTGGCCCTGGACGGCCGATGCGTGCGCCGTGCTTGTCTTGGACGATACGGAAGAAGTGGACGACGCGGATGCAACTGGCGCTGCGGGCGTTGCGTCCGGCGCAGCTGCCGCGGCGCCGTTGCGCGCTGCCGGAGCGTTGCTGGCTCCGGAGCGCTTGCGCATGGCGACGACTTCCTTGCGTGTTGCCAATCGGTTCACGCGACTCTCCTCCCCCGAGGATTACTGCCACGCTGCGTTTCCCGTCGATGCGGGCGCACAGGCGACGGACCGGTAGACGACATCGGCGGTGCCAGGTGCCGCTCCGCGTTGCCGTGTCGATGTTTCTGCCGCGCCTCGCCTCTAGTGATGCTGCAGGCGCCTCGCGTGCGGTGCGGCGTCATCCGCAGCGGGCAGATCGCCAGCGCTGCGATCGCCTGAAAAACCGGATTCATCCGCCGCGCCAATGTACTCAAAAATCGGACAGTGTGCAGCCGCTTCCAGCAAAAATTCGTCGAACGCGCGACGCTGCTGCGCACAGTCTTCCGTACCGTTGATGCGTTCGCGTAACTGCGCGCCACCGCGCAGACGCCGCACCAGGAACTGTATTCGCTTGCGCGCGGTACGCGCGCCGATGAACTCGCCGTAGTGGGCATAGTGTTCGTCCAGGTGCTGCAGCAGGTGCGGGCGCAGCTGTTCTATCGTGGGCGCGGGCGCCGCGCGGCCGTGGGTAAGGAAATGGCTGATTTCGCGGAAGATCCACGGCCGCTCCTGGGCCGCGCGGCCGATCATCACGGCGTCGGCGCCGGTGCGATCGAGCACCGCGCGCGCCTTCTGGGGCGTGTCGATGTCGCCGTTGGCCACCACGGGTATGCGCACCTGCGCCTTGACCTCGGCGATGGTGTCGTACTCGGCCTGCCCGCCAAAGCCGCAGGCGCGCGTGCGGCCGTGCAGCGTCAACATGCGGATGCCGGCGGCTTCGGCCATGCGGCTGATACGCACGGCATTGCGGCTGTCCGGTGCCCAGCCGGTGCGCAACTTGAGCGTTACCGGTGCATCCACGGCGGCGACCACGGCCTCGATGATCCGTGCCACGAGTGCTTCATCGCGCAACAGGGCCGATCCGCAGGCCGCGTCGCACACCTTCTTGACGGGGCAACCCATGTTGATGTCGATCACCTGGGCACCGTGGTCGACGCAATAGCGCGCGGCGTCGGCGAGCATCCCCGGATCCGCCCCGGCAAGTTGCACCGCGACGAGGCCGCGCTCGCCGTCGGTGCACAGCCGGCGCGCCGTCTTGGCGGTGCTGCGCAGGCGCGGATCGGCGGCGGCCATCTCGCCCACGCAGTAGCCTGCGCCCAGCGAGCGCCACAGGCGGCGCAACGGGCGATCGGCGATCCCCGCCATCGGCGCCGCGAAGACGCGATTGGGAAGCTCGTGGGAACCGATTTTCATGGGCGCGCCGGCTGCGCCCGCCGGGCGCATGACTTCGCGCCGGCTCCGGCGCCGTTTTCCGAAGGGAGGCGGATTCTAGCCCAAAGGCGCCGCGATCCGGCCGCGATTCCGCTGCCGAACTGCAGTTGCCGGACGTCAGCTGCCGAACATCAGCAGGCGCGTGAACCGGCGCCGCAGCACCGGCAGCGTGTCGAGCGCGAGCAGCGCCGCCGAGCGCCCGGCGACGACCGGAGCCAGCGTCGAGCCGAAAACGCGCGGCAGCAGCGCGGTGAGCCCTGGCACCAGCGTGCGATCGAGGCGGCGGCGGCGGCGGTAGCGTTCGAGCGCGAGCAGCGGATCGGCGCTGTCCCATAGCGAGCTGGCGCGGGCGCTTGCCAGGGCGCTCGGGCCCGAAACTGCGCGCGCGCCTGTGCCCGGGCTCGCCCCCGCGCCGGGGACGGAACCTGCGCTGCCGGGGCCGGCGCGGCCGCCCGGCGCCATCGCATCGGCAAGGCAATCGACCAGGCACGTGCAATCGCGTATGCCCAGGTTGAAACCCTGGCCGGCCACCGGGTGCAGCGTCTGCGCCGCGTTGCCCAGGTGGACGACCCGGTGCTCGCATACCTCGTCGCGGCGGTGCGTCGCCAGCGGGTACACGCCGCGCGATTCGAGCGTCATCGGCATGCCGATGCGCGGACCCAGGGCCGCGGCGACCTGCGCCAGGACCTGGGCAGCGGGGGCGTGCAGGCGCTGCTGCGCCAGCGCGGCGGGCAGGCACCAGATCATCGACATGCGCAAGGCCGGCGGCGCCGCGCCGGCGGCCGCAACGGCTGCGGGCACCGTCGCGGTGACCGGCGTGGGAAGGAAAGCCAGCGGACCATCCGGCGTGAAGCGCTCGATGGCGTCGCCGGCGCGCACGCCGAGCAGTTCCACGCTGGCCAGCAGCGCGCTGCTGCGTGCCGGCGCGGCCTGCGCCGGCGTGCCCTCGGCGTCGATCACCAGGGCTGCCTCCAGCACGGTGTCATCGTCGAGCAGGATCTGCACGCTGTCGGATTGTTGCGTGACTTGCCGGGCGCGGCGCGGCCGCTGCACCTCGATGCCGGCGCCGCGCACCGGCACGCCGAGGCCCTCGATCGCGCGCCCGAGCGCGCCGACGAGGTCCGCGTACCAGACGGTGGCGCCGACGGCCACGCCGTCGAAATCGGCGGCGCCCAGCTGCACCGAGCCCAGGTTGCCGCGTGAACTCACGAGCACGCGCTCGATCGGTGCGCGCGGGACCCGGGCCGCGAATTCCTCCCCCAGCAGGGACTCGAGCACGCCGAGCGTGCCGCGCGAGAGCGCGAGCAGGCGCCGGTCGCGCTGCAGCGCCTCGAGCGGCCGCGCATCGACCAGCACGCAGCCGATGCCGCGGCGCGCGAGCAGCAGCGCGCACACCATGCCGATCGGGCCGCCGCCCAGCACGGCGATCGGCGGGTGGCTGCCGCGCCGCCGGCTGGGCTGCAGGCCCTGCTCATCGCCCGGCTGCACGCGCGCCAAGGGCTCCGAGCCGGCCGCCGCCGCGCGCGCGCGCGGCGCGCGCGCCGGCACGGCGTGGAGTCTTGCGGAATGCGTGGGCTTGCTCACCGCCACATTCTATCCACCAGCGCCAGTTCCTGCGCCGTACCCACGTTCCACCAGCGGCCTTGCCACAGGCTGGCGCCGACGCGCTGGCGCTCCACCGCCCCGTACAACCACGGGAAGAGGCGCGCGCGGCCGGCGGCGAGGCCGTCGAACAGCCGCGGTGCGAACACCCCGATGTTGCCGTAGGTGTAGAGCGGCGGCGCGCGGGTCGCCCATTGCCCGGCCTCGATCCGCACCATGCCCATGTCGCCGGCCGGATGGTAGGGCGGGTTGTCGACGAGCACCAGGTGCGCATCGGCATGCCCGGCGCCGATCGCGGCCGCCGCATCGAGCAGCTGGCGATAATCGAAATCGGTGACGATGTCGCTGCTCACCACCGCGAACGGGGCATCGCCGAGCAGGGGCAGGGCCTTGACGATGCCACCCAGGGTCTCGAGCGCGTCCTGCGCCCGGGTGCCCTCGCGCGAATAGCCGATGCGCGCGCCGTAACGGCTGCCGTCGCCCAGCGTGCTTTCGATCTGCTCGGCAAGATGGGCCGTGTTGATCACCAGATCGACGATGCCCGCCCGCACCAGCGCCTCGATCTGCCACTCGACCAGGCGCCGGCCCGCCGCCGGCAGCAGCGGCTTGGCCAGCGTGTCGGTCATCGGACGCAGGCGCTCGCCGCGCCCGGCGGCCAGGAGCAGCGCGCGCATCAGAAGGTCCAGCCGCTCTTCGGTGTCCGGCCGTGGATGCGGTCGAGCAGGCGGGCCAGCGGGGTGAACGCGTCGTAGCGCTCGGCCACGCGCTGGGCGTGGCGCAGCACCAGCGGCAGGTCGTCGAGGTAGCGGGCCTTGCCGTCGCGGTGGCACAGCCGGGCGAAGATCCCCAGCACCTTGAGGCTGCGCTGCAGGCCCATCCATTCGAGGTCGCGCCAGAACCCGTCGAAGCGCGCCGGCACCGCGATGCCGGCGCGGCGCGCGCGCTCCCAGTAGCGCGCGGCCCAGTCGATCTGCTGCGCCTCGGGCCACTCGACGTAGGCATCGCGCAGCAGCGAGACGAGGTCATAGGTGACCGGCCCCACGACCGCGTCCTGGAAGTCGAGTACCCCGGGATTGCGCGCCCGCGCCGCCGCATCCGCCGGAGCCGCCTCGATCACCATCAGGTTGCGGCAATGAAAATCGCGGTGCACCAGCACCTGTGCCTGCGCGCGCGCCGCGGCCACCAGGCGCGCGAACGCGGCCTCGAGCGCATCGCGCTCGGTGGCGCCGAGCGCGATGCCCAGGTGCCGCGTCACGTACCAGTCCGGGAACAGGCGCATCTCCGCCAGCAGGCGCGCGTCGTCGTAGGGCGGCACGTCGGCCGTGGGCGCCACCCGCTGCAGCCGCACGAGGGTGTCGAGCGCATCGTCGTAGAGCGCGGCGACGTCGGTGCCGGGGCGCCCGAGCGCATCGGCGTAGGTGCTCGTTCCGAGGTCGGACAGCAGCAGGAAGCCGCGCTCGGGGTCGCTGGCCAGGATCCGGGGCGTGTTGATGCCGTGGTCCGCCAGCAGTTGCGCCACGCGCACGAACGGGCGCGTGTCCTCCTGCGGTGGCGGCGCGTCCATCGCGATGCGCGTGCCGACGGGGCCGCCCGGCACGGCCGCGTCGAGGCGGAAGTAGCGCCGGAAGCTGGCGTCGCTGGAGGCCGGGCGCAGGGTCCGCGCCTGCAGGCCGAGCGCCGGGGGCAGCGTGGCGAGCCAGGCGCCCAGCAATTGGCGGCGCGCGTCGGGCGCGGGAAGCTCTTGCGATGATCGGTCGTCGTTCACGGTGCTTTCCGACGGGCAAGGTTGTGACGGCAGGCGATGACGGTGTGCGGATCGCGCGCGCGCCGGGATCGCGACTTTGTAACGACGCGTAAGCGCGGCGCGCCGGACGGCAGCTTATCGCGCCTCACGCATCCCGCGCGGGCTCGGTGCCCACGCGATCCATCAGGCGCAATCGATCACGCGCAATCGATCA
>Ga0116231_10009804_pt1 | contig 15839 bp, 11 predicted proteins | sample S1TSphgellanicum_2_FD_89695 | JGI IMG/M metagenome (GOLD analysis project Ga0116231, IMG submission 89695) | Host-associated microbial communities from peat moss isolated from Minnesota, USA - S1T2_Fd - Sphagnum magellanicum MG | ecosystem: Host-associated > Plants > Peat moss > Unclassified...
ACAAAAAAAAAAAAAATAGGCTTGATGGGAGTCTATTAAAACAAAAATGAAAAAAAAAACAACCAAGTTTAAATGATTTCCAAAAAAAAAAAAAAAAAAAGGCATGTTTAATTCCAAATCCAAATCATAAAACATTAGAAACAATAACAATAACATGAAATGTGTGAAACAATGAATCCAATAAGATTTTATTGCAAGAACAAAACAAAAGCAAAACAAAGTTTTGACCAAAAAAATACCCAAAATTGGTGTTAAACATACTAAAGGTAATTGAAGGTCCTACTTTTATTTATACCCCTTGGGGTCCTAACTCAAAGAAGCCCCCATGGAAGCTTCTTTGAGTGTGTGGCCCATGATTGAACTGAAAGGGAATTAGGAATGAACTAAAAATGAGTTAACAATTAATTAAGAAAGAACTAAACTAACAATTAACTAAAAGTGAATTGAATATAAACTAAGAATGTGATGCTGGTGATGATGTTGGCAATGATGTTGACAATGATGTTGGTGATGCCATTCATGACATATAATTTTGTTGTGCACCCTCACTTGGAACCCATGTTGCCATGTTTGGAACTCGAACGTCCTCAAGCTTGGTACCATCGATTGGGCCTTCATGTTCATTCTTTAGTGATATTGTTTAAAGTCAAGATGACTATGAATGATGATCTTGGAATATTTGACGAAGGCATTTATGAAGGTGATGAAGTTGTAATTTTGGCATGGTTTTCAATTCTAGGCATTGGTCATTATTGTTAGTTATGTGGTTCTATTATTCAATTGCCCTCCAATTGCAGGGCCAAACATCTTGTTTGGCCATCTAACACATGCTTGAATTCTTGTTGTTATAAAATTTCCTTGTAACATAATTTAGGATTCAACATGTACTTGTAGTCCTTAGGCTTATCCATGAACTAAAGAAATATTTTGTTTATCACAAAATCCATGTTACAATTGTCACCATATCAGACTGCTTATTATATTTGTTATTTCGTCCAAAATTAATCCTACATGTTTACAATGTTCAAAAATCATTCTTGTCTGTTTTTGCTAGACAACCTATATTGCCATACCCCTAAAAGCTTCAAGAAATTTAGATTATCCTTGTTTAAGTTCTATTGTATGGTGACATTCTTCAAACATTGTAACAAGTTTAACATTTTTTCAAATATAAATTATATTATTTGATTTCAATCCCAACACCTCTAGACACCTTACATGTCTAATCATATGTAGTTTAAGTTCTAAAGAAGTATAATAGATTTTTGTCAAAGAAAAAAACCAACCCCCACATTAATTTATCTAATGAATCCTTAGACAAATTTTCCCTTCTAACTAGTGAATGATTTACTACTCATTTTAGTTTGAAATCCTTGAATGTCCATGACAACCCTTTCAAAATGCTTACAAATTCAATACAATTCCCAATTAATTGAGACTAATGTAGATGGATGTGTAAATACGGTTCACACTTACCTATTATAAACTTTCAAGCATGTATATAGGTTGTAAGTATTAGGAATTGAACCTTTCATCTCCCCAATGATAATCCAAATCTTTATCAATATACTAGACTGTCCAAAAATTAACAAAATTTGTCAAGTTTTTTTACTTCACTTGTTTATTTCACATGATTAATTATGTAAGTTAGTAAGAAAGTTAGGTAATTAATAGGTCGGTTGCGCAATGATTGGTACATAAAAGGGGTAGGTAAGTAGGTAGGTTGTAGGAATAAGAGGTAGCTAGGTGGGAAAATCTAGGTAGGTACGCAATACGAGGCACATAAGTAAATGGATAGGTAGGTAGGTAGGTATGTAGGATGGTATGTGGGAAGTAAACATATGTAATTATGTAGGTAAATAAATTGTTAGGTAGGCAAGGAGGTTGTAGGAGGTTGTAGGAGGTAGGTAGTTAGGTTTGTAAAACGGTAGGTGGGAAGTAGGACGTAAGTAGTTGGTAGGTAGATTTGTAAAAGGGTGAATGCACACTAAGGTGAACTAAAAATGGCACATGTGGAGTCCACAAATTTATTCTTTCAAAAATTTTAATTCAAATGTTTAGTCTTTTGGGAATGTAAAATTATTCATTTGAAAGCAAGAGGCAAATGGAATACCTAGACTTTAAACTTACAAGTTTATAAATTGAAAAACATGTTCAATTTGATTAGCTAGGATTGGCACATATTATGCAAGGTAATAATGTCATTTATTACAAAAAAAAATCATTTTTTTCAGTTTAGTAAATCATGGATTTTATAAACTATTGATTATTTTATGGAGAGCTGATAAATTAAAATATTAAATTTGCTTGTAAGCCTTTATTTTGCCATTACAATAACTTGACAATCATATTAAGGGGAAAAATTTACATTTCACACATGTTTATTATATAATAATAGTCCATAAATTTTCTTATGGACTATGACAAAAATGTTAGATCATTTTAAAAGTCCACCTTGTAATGAAATGATAAACATTTTATTTTCAAATTTTTAATTTGATTTTACAAGTGTTATAAATTAGTTAGATGAATCCATTCTATAATTTTCAATCATATTCCAACACATATTGTACCAAACTTAAAGGTACCCCCCAAAAACTGCCCTTGTGACACCAAAAAATGGATTGTCTAATGTGCAACTACCCATAATGGTATGTGAGAAGGAAATAGGTAGGTTTGTAGGATTGTAGGAGGGAATAATGAAATAGGTAGTTAGGTAGGCAACTAAGTAGGTAGGTCATAGGAGGTAAATAGGTAGGTAGGTAAGTTGTAGGAGGTAGGTATATGAAATAGGTAAATAGGTTAGGATGGTAGGTGGGAAGTAAGAGGTAGGTAGATGGGTAGGTAAGTAAGTTAGTATGTAAGTAGGCTTAGGTTACTGCCTAGCTTAATTTGTAACTTACATTGTTTATTATGTAACATAGGATGACCCATTTGATTAAAACACTATTGTCCATCTTGATTAAGGATGTTGTTTTGCTTTGTTCAACTTGACCAAATGTCCTAATTAATTGAAATTCATTGGCCATTTTGATCAAGGTGGTAATTTTTTTGTTCAAGTTGATTAGATGTACAATTTGGTACATAGTCAAATAAGTCATTTGAATTAAATTCCCTAATCAAAATTTACACGTGTCATTCAAGCCTTAGGCATTTGATCATAATATACATGTCCACTAATAAAAAAGGACTTGTCAATCAATTTGGACCTTTTAAAAAACTATGAATTATAGTAATGATATGCACATTCTAAACTCGTAAAGTCTAACCTATCACCTGATAGTTTTGATTGCACATTCAAAATTCCAAAAGACTATTATAAGTTGCAAGTTCAACAACTAAGTTTTATTGTTAGTAACAATCACAAGTAACCACCATCGTCAATTTCAACAAAGACATTAGGAATTGAGTAGTGAAGTTTGAACTTTAAGGTTCAACATTCAAGTTCTTCACAACTTTAGTGTTCAATTTCACAAGGTTTGAGTTCATAGTGTCATTACCATAATTATGCATGTGACAACACAATGGTGACATACTTAGGATGGAATTTGTTTTTTCAGTAATAGTTTGTAAGTAAATGCTTACTAGGGTAAGCAAGTACTATTCGTAGGGTAGTTTGAAACTCAAAAAAAACAAGGTGGCTTTCTAGCTCTAACCCTTAAGCTTATGTCTAGGATAGTTGCCTCTAACCTAAAACCCTAGTTGTAAATTAGCTAGTTGCTATCTAAACCCTAGAGTAATTATTTCGATGACATATAAGGCCAAGATGTAGCCACCTCATGAAAATTGGAAGGTTAAGATTGAATCTAAGCTACAAGATTTATGGCCAAAAAACGATCTCATGCTACTCCCATGTTGGTTGATGTAGCAATTTGGCTTCTCACATGGTCATGTGCAATGGACATGATTTCTGGCTATTTGAAATCAAAATTTCCTCATTTTTCTCCCATTGTACTTGGAGCATGACAGCTTCTTATGTAGAAATCTGGTGATATTTAGTCAGAAAAAAAAAGGTTGTTCGGTAGGGGAGGATAACAGGACCCTAACTCAAATCAGCAAGGGTGCCTGAGGTGTTAATTTTGGGTTTAATAGAAGGTGTGAACATTGAGGAACGTTTATAACAACAGCTTTGTTGACACTATCACATGCCCATTGCCCAAAGTAAATGGATTGTTGACCCTAGCAAGTTCATAATTTATGACAAGATGTGTAGTTGACACTGGTCATATGGGACATAGCTAACATTGTTTAGATCCTGAACCCAAGTGAAAAGGCTGATTTTTGGGGATTTGGCATTGCCACTGCACGTGATGTTGTAGTTAAAATATATTAAAGTAATTTTCCTTTCTTCCATATGAATCTTATTATTGGGAATGGATGTTGAAGAGATCAATTCTTCCAAAGAATCTCACAGGAAGGTGGCAAGTACCATGAGAACGGGCTTTCACAGATTTTAGCACTGATTCCTTTGGCCTCTAATCTTTCACAAAAGTAGGCATTCTACATCGTATAATTAACATATGGTGTATTTCACCACCACCTTCAAGGGGGCATGTTCCATTCAATGACGTTGTCATGCAAACAGTGTGGACCTTAGTTATTATAGTTGGTCCCTTTATAAATTGTCATTTTGTTAGAATGAACTATCTAGTTAAATTGTTACTTGGGTGCAATAGCCCATTTCCATGATGCATATGCAATCATGTGTGCACATGCAATTGATATCAAATACTCTATTGAACTTCCTTTTGATGCATACGCAATGATATGCAATACGTAGGAAGAGGAGGGTACTATTTTGCTAACAACAAGGCTACTGGCAGGAGGGACTTCAACAACTTTGTACAGACCAAAAGTTGAGTTTTGGCCAAAGTGATTGACAAACATGTTCAATGATTGAAAACCAACTCCTGGCATCTGGGTTATGAACACTTCATTCCCAGAAAATGTTTGTACCATCAAAGACAAGCTCCTCCAAGCCTAGTGGTGGCTACAACAAATGGTGCTGGTGTAAACTGGAATCAAACAAGCAACCCTAATTTCATATTATTGTTTTTCTGCACAGTTTCAGATCTCTTTAGCAGCAGCTTGCAGGTAGCTTTGGCCTAGTGATAAGTATCTATTGGAAGGGCTGTACAAGTAAGTAGTCCAGCTTATCCAAGGGCATGTACACACACACTTTTTGAAGCAATGAGGTGGTAGCCACCCGTGTGCACTTCTGAGAGTACATTGTTGTTATAACATGATAATGATATCCTCAACTCCAACCTTATCAATTTGTCTCGTACAATAGTCTTATCCCATAGGTATGCATGCACACTATGTCTGGCTCGCCACCGCCCCCCCCACCCCGCTGAACTTATAAGACAAAGTCAGCAGGAAAATTGCATGTCATGCTGTCATGCATAGGCCGTGCATGATCTAATCAACTTTGTTACTTATGGAGGTGATTTAAGTGTGGAGGAGGAGGTCAGCTGGTGGGTTTTCTTTATGACCCAAACCTAAAGTTGTTGGTAGGTGGCCACTGTTTATTCCCATCACACTCCCCCAAGAAAAAACAAAAAAAAGAAGCGTAACCTTCATTGCTATTCCCCCAAAAAAAACAAATGTAACAATTTGATGGTAATTGGGTCACGATGGTGGTCATGGTTTGTAGGACATACTCACTGAAAAAATATACCAAAACCTTAACACAGAGAAATTGTTCATTATGGGTTGGGGGGAGTGCTAATGCCATTTGAAGAACATAATGTTGTGCACCCATGAATAGAGTGCCAACTACCATCCTAACATCATTTTATAAATTAGGGTTACTTGGCTTCAAACCCCAGAGAGAGACAGAGAGAGAGAGAGAGAGAGTTGTTGTTCAGTACAAGGTGCAGTGTGGTTTGCAGAACTTGATTTAGTTTGCACATGCAAGAAAAGGATGATGTGGTGATTGGCCACCCACTAGCTATGTAGTGGTCATTTTTGGGATTGGTTTTCTCAAAAGTAGTTTTGGGTGTCTTTCCTTCAAATGATTTATCCAGACGAATTTTGGGTTACAGGTTTTGAGAGCTTCATCATGTGTATCATGTATAGACCCCAGTAAAATTAAGTGGATGTTATGGAAATTTTATGAATTTGATGGAATCTCGAGTGAGGTTCTCAAGGCACCCAACCAGTTTGTTGGGGAGGGGGACTGGGGGGAGGGGGGGGGAGAGTGTTTAGCACCCTGCAGTTCTGAGCCTTGTTTTGAATCAATTGTCACCTGTTTTACACAAGCTTGTGTGTGATGTGCATATTGACGAACAACAATGGTTAGCCTAATATGTTCTGTTTTGGGATTTCCAAATAATTCCAGCCTTACAAGGCTGCTCTCGTCATGGAGAACATGGTGGACCATGTCCCCAAGATGAAGGAGAATTTTAGCTGAACTGCAAGCTGGCCATGGGGAGGTCGGGGGCCAGCTGTGCCAGATTATGTGACCCAGCTACCCACTAGTGCACCATACATTGGAAACCTATAACTATAACTCAGTAGTAGATGAACCACTGAAAGGTCAGGTAACCACAACTGAGTTACCAAGGTTCCTCAGTGGTAACCTATCCTGTAAACTCTCGTATTTTCCCCCTCACACAACTTCGGTAACTACCTATATAAATGGTTGCGGAAGTATTGTAGGTAGGAAATGTAAGTGGTGGCTAAGTAGGTAGGTAAGTAAGTCACTTGGTGGTTTGTAAGTAGACAAATGCATGTGGACAGTTGGTACATAGCTAACCACCATGGTTAGTTCTGGACAAGGGATACAACCCCCCAAAAAAAGTTTGTTGTCCCAACACCATCCATGGTGCTTGCTCTAGTGAGTGCCAGTTCACTATTTTGGGGTGTGCCGGGGGGTGCCCAACCCCAAGCTCGTTGCAAGGCTGTCCAATAGGCAAAAACAAGGGCCAATGCCCATCATGTACACAACAGGCCAATCCTTGACACAACTGGGCTGACAAGAAGAACTCCAACTTCCCGTCCCTTTGCTCGTGACTTGTGAGTTGTGAAATTCAAGCCTTTTGCTGACAACAGTTAAGTTTCACACATTTGACATTCGCACTACACCCAAGTAAATTTCAAAACTCCGTAGTTTCTTTTTCTCAGATATTGACAAAATTTTTAGGTGAAGTTATTAAGTTTGAAACTTTGGCATTTGCACTCACACCCAAATAGATTTTGGAACTCTGCACTCCACACAGTCCAGGCAACAAGGTGAAGTTAGTTACATACAGTGGGTGAAGCCTTGTAACTGTGATGGAGGGCACATTGAGGAGGTCAGGGTGCAGCTTTTCCTATAGTGTTCAGATTTTGAGACACATTGTTTGTTTTCAATGAAACCAAATAGTTGGGTTTGAAGTGGATCAAGGGGGAATTCAATGTAGCACAAATTACGTTTCTTGGAATTCTCCAAGCCTCACTTGGAGGAGGACTCTATACTATAGCCCTATGCCCAAATGCACTTGAGAACTCACATTCCTACAATGGCTTCTTTCATAGCTTCCTGCACACTTTTGAGTGCAATAAAATGACCTTGCCAGTGTGAGTTTTGGTCTTCTGTCTTGTGTGAACCAGCACCTACACTGGTACCATGGTAAAAACCATTGTTGGCCAGTTATTGAGTTTTGACCTGGTTATCAAGCTGGTTATTAGTAACCTACCAGCCGGTTATTGATTTTTGGATAACTGATTGAATTGATAATCATTTTATATTGATTTTTCAAATTTTAATAACCTACCTGGATGACCTGATTATCATCCAGGTAGGTTATCAATCTTTAAACATGAATACAAATAATAATAATAATAATAATAATATTTAATAAAGAAAACATATAATTGGTGTGTAACCAGCAGGTTAACTGGTGGTTCTTAACTGGTTATTTGAAAACCTACCCTTATGCATAATCAATGGTTATTAACCTTTTCTATGACCTACCCGGTGGTTTTAAAAAGAACCAATAACCGACCAACACCTGTAAAAAAGTAGAAACCCTAATTCTTTTGGGGATGCTTCTAACCATGGTAAATGTCTGGTTTGTAAGACTAAATCAGGGTCTTTGAGTCCAAATATAATATTTTCTGAGTGAAATATGGACACTAAAAGGCCTCACTCAAGAAGGTGAAGGTACCAGCTTAGGTGCTGGTTCACCCTGGCCCTCCTTTGTCATGGTTGTTTTCATTCTAGCTTCTTTAAATGTTGTGCCACCTCTCACAAGAAATATTTTTCCCCTAAACACTTTAATGGATTGAATTTAAAGTTGAGACAATTGAATTTGAAACTAAAGTGAAAGATTTATGAAGTTGGTTGCAAATATGTAAAAAGTTATGAATTGCATTACAAGTAAACACAAATTTTGATGCATTTTGTCTTTGCTCGGTAAACAAATGTTTGAGCAATAACGGCAAAGAAATCAAAGTTCAATGCACAAATAATGCAATGACACAAAACTAGTGAAACTAACAAAGTCACAAACAAGAATTGCTAAAAACACTAAATTGAATGTCAAAAAAAATCCTAACAAAAATTCAAATATCCTATCATAAGTAACTTAATAACACATAACTGAGTACATGATCCCTGTTGTGAGGATCATGATTAAGGAAAGCAATTAATTAATCCATGTTTTGCAAGATTGCCAATTTACACACAATTTGATGCACATTTGTTGGATTGGATACCGCCAAACCCTTATCCCAATGAACGGGGACAGTTGCAAAATCAACAATGAGTTGAACAATGCCTTTGAAAGAAAATTTCCAAGTTGCTGCTTTCCAAACTTCATAGTTTGACAATTCTTCATTAACTTCATTTGCATTTCCAAAGTTGTCACTTTTGTTGGATTTCAGATGTGTTTTAATAATTCTTACCAAATTGTGGGTACTATTAAATTACTGAAATCTTCAAAATCCTTGGGGATGGGAATATATTGAACTTTAAAGATCTTGTGGTTTTCAATGTCTCCAGCTCAGACCATTTTGGGAAAAGTTCTGTGCCAGTGCAGATGATTTCCTCACAATTTGGGCATAACAGAAAGGAAAAACTCCAAATGGGGTGGCAGTATCACATCCAGTGATTCAGATGAAGAATGGCACAATCTGAAAAATCCTCCAAACAGGGAGGCAGTGTCCCATCCAGTAATTCAGATTAGAAATGGCAGGATATGGAAAACCTCCAAATGGGGAGGCAGTATCACATCCAGTGATATCCGCTCCTAAACATAAGGCTGTAAATGATGTACAAATCCTTGCTACTCATTATCACACAAGATTGCCAAGCTTTTAGCTCATACCAGTAGTTGAATGAAGTTCAAACAGATATGCAAGAGTAAACTCTGCCAGCCACCACATAGATTTACTTAATCTGATCCTTTAAGCATATTCTACAACTCTTGTGAGTTGTAGAACATCGGTGGCTCAAAGGGTGGGTTCTAGATTCATAAAACCTAGATTTCGTTGAAGGGGACACCTGCACAATTAGAACAGCCCACAAAGGCACAAGCTTCACCCACATTTGAGCCATCAAATTTGGAACAACAACAACAGCTAATTCAGATATTGGCAGTGCAAGCTTCTTGAGACCTATGTTCAAATATAACTTAGTGTTGGTTTGTCTGAAATGTGTCCCATACTTTAAAAACTCCAATTTCAATTCAAAGAGTACACTTAAACAAAGGCCATCCTCATCCTAAAATTGGAAGTAAGGACCGGAGATATAACTCATCAGCTAACCAATGTAGCCAAAATTACAAGTCAAGGAAACAATTATATAGGAATTCCAGACTTCTGTTCCAGCTGAACTATTAACACTAAGACTTGTATAAAATCTCTTCTCCAAAAATCTGTAAGTTGATGAGTTACCTGTCTATGTCATGGCAGTCACTTGACACAGTTCCATTCCCTCCTCCTTTGCAATAGAGGAAAAGCTGAATATCAAAAGCAACAGACATACTTTCACCAAATTCTCCTTTTCATCATCTGTGATGTCCAGATTCCTAAACTGCATTTTTCCTCAAGCAGGAAAACACCATCAAAATCTCTCCAGAAAGCATGAAAGACTACAACTATGACACTTGAAACAGTCCCATACCATCCTCCTTTGCAATAGAGGAAAAGCTGAAAATCAAAAGCAACACACAGATATACTTTGACCGCATTCTTCCTTGATGTTCAGATTCCTTAACTGCATTTTCCCCAAAGCACAAAACGACACTATTCTCCAGAAAGCTTGAAAGACAATAATTGTGACTTCAAGGAGTCTTTGACATGATTTGATAGCAATGTATTCTGCACAAAAAAATTTAGGAGGAGCTCAGAAATGAGCCAAGTGCAAGACATACCCTATGAGAAAGAGAGATCAATCTATCTCTCAGATTACTACCATAGAGTGTACATCAGCCTGTCCAAGAAGGAGAGAGCAATCTCTCAAATGACTATCATAGAGTGCACATCAGCCTGCCCCTTTCATTGTGCGTGATATCCTTTGCAAGTGGTAGTTGATGGTGTTGTGCTGCTTGCCCTGCTTTGCCTGATATTCCCAAACCCCACTTCCCAGAAATAAACTACACATGAAAGAACCCCAAAACCAAATGAAGGAAACATAAATAATGCAGAAGAACCTAGGCAAACAGATATAAACTTCAAAGACAAATTTCTCGCGGGAAGCATGAGCGATCCGAGGCCAGCGAGAAAAGAGTGACACGGAAAGCAAACGGCAGTAGAAGAAGAGACGAAGAAGAAGACGAAGACAGGAACCTGAACATCCATACAGATGTTGAGGGCGTTCTTCTCCTTCACAACCTTGTCGTCATCGTAATTGAACTTGTGAAGACACGAGAGAAAGACAAGCATCTCCTGGAAACACGGCATCGTCCTGCGTGTCAAGTGCTTGGGATTCACCCGCATGACACCCGCCTTCCTCCCCATCTCAATGCTTCCCTCCACCGCTCTTCCTCGTCGTCGTTTCCTTCCTCTCTCGTCACGAAGCTTGCTCATTGCACGAGCCCCAAACCCTAGCTCTAACCCTAACCCTAACTCAGTTGCAATGTGCGTGCAGTGCGCTTCTTAGTTTAGTGATGGCATTACAGATCTTTCGCGCAAGAATTCTTGCGATTCAGCTGCCTTCATTCGTGCAATTGCAATGGGAGAAACTGGCGGAGGATGGTGAAATCGTGCTAGCATCTAACCAAGTTGACAAACTTTGTACTGAGGAACATTATCAAGTCTTTCAACAAGCTTTGCAGACAGTAGTAGTGTGTGTTGAGTTTGGGTCTCTTCACTCTCGCACAAGAGACTAGCCAAAATGGCAACAAGACTCAGCTCTCTGCAACCTTCTAACATCAGTTTCTATCAGACATTGCACAGAAATATCTCAAGCTGTTATACCAGCTTTCATGTCCATCTGTCCAGCTATTTAATATTGTAAGCAATCTGCAAACTGCGTCTACAATCTTCTTTATCCAGTAGTATACAGACATGCTGCACTTTTGGTACAAGTTCCTGTGCTTGTGTAGAATAATCCATAACAGTTCAGAGGAGTTGTGTTGAAACAAACAAAACTTGTGCAACTCAAAAGAAATCAATGCAATGAAAAGAGCTGGCTTGTAACAGCAGGACTCAGTTTTCATCAACATGGAACTGGGGTTCTGATAAGCTTGGATTGGCCATCATGGTCAACACATTTACAACACAATAAATGAACAGCCACAAAAGACAACCAAACAGCACTACTTCTTCAAGATCAACAACACCCTGTACATATGTACATATAGCTCAAAGCCGATGACTGTCCCAACTCAACCACAAGAACATCACCCAGAAATGGCAGTAGAAAATACTGTAACCATTCTGATGACAAATGAGATGAGAACTTTTTTACTTAGTATTGCAGGAAGGAACAAAGAATCCAAAAGCATCACCCACAAACAGCACTCCCTGCAACCATCTATATGGGTCCAGAATCTCATCAGGCAAATCTGTCTCATCTGTTGTCAATGCAATGCCCCTTTCTTTTTTTGGGTGCTCGGTATCTAAAGCTCAGTTGAGCTTCTGAGTCAGAAACACATGCACTGCTGTAAGGGGCCCAGAAAAAAAGGGCACATTACTGCATCTTCTACTATACAAAGTACAGTGGTTGTTGTGTGCCCACTTCAATAAAGCTGGATCATCAAGCTCAAGTTATGGTACAATGTGAAACTGGAAGTGGGACTCAGAGAAAGTTAGCCAAATCAGCAACCCCTGTGGCAGCATATGTCAAGGGCTGATGGGAATAGGCTCCCATACAGACATCGCGTGGATTATTTTGTCTTTCCAGCCTGACAAAAACCAAGCACCATCTTCACCAATTCCATAATCTCTGTGGTAACTTCTCATCATATGCTTGATTTTGACTCTCGTCTTATCCATTATTGGCAACTGCCTGAATCCTGCTCGTGTGATTCGTGAATGCCATTGCTTATAAGGTTCAGCTCGTTCCACTCTCTCCAGACCTTCACACGCCACTATGTTGAGAATCTGGCGACCAAACATCTCTTTCTCTATGGTGATCCTTTCAGGATTCTCGTATGGCATTGATGCGTCAAATGCTTCAAACAGAGTTGATACGTGACTCAATGCTGCCCGGAACCGGGACATGAAAAAAGGTGCATTGTAGCCTGAATTCACCACTGCTTCCACAAATATCTGTAGAGAGGAAAAACCAAAGGCCAAGCCCAATAACACACAGGATTGTTAAATGTCTCATATGCACCGTCACATTCTCCAATTTCCGCTTCATGACCACATCAAATCATAAAGGCATCAGCACTTCCAAATCGACACAGAAATTTAGCAACACAAAGAGAAAGCACAAAATACCACATGCATGTATGTGTGGCAATTGAAAAGGTCAAAGCTGGATCTCAATTAGGTCCTGATAACAAAAGAGGACAATTGCATAACAAAAAAAACCATCTGTTACCTTAGGGTTCATGCTTCGTATCCTGTTCAGAACCAGATCACGAGGGCTTGCTGCCACAACAGATTCATCCAACAGATGGCGAAGCCTGAAAGCACAGTTCACTGCTAACACTTCATCATTGCGTAAGAGAAGATGCGCAGGTGTGATTGCCTCCCATTTCTCAGCAATAGCATGAAATTCAAAGGGCACACCATATTGCTCAGCCACACGCGCAAGCCTGCGACCTGTCTCTTGGATTCTTTCCGAGGGTCTGAAACCAGATTGTGGCAGATCAATCCCTGAAAATAATAATTTATTGAAAAAAGTTAAAATCACAAACTCCATACCTGCAATAATGACCTTGAGAAAAATAAAATACAAGAAATTCACATCAATTGTTTTCACATATTAATTGAAACTGTTTTTCCCCTAAGTTATGGCAGTTTCTTAATATGAGAATACCAGTAATCCGGAGGTGCGGTGGGCCAGGAAGTCGAGAAAAATGGTAGATGAAACATGGCCATTGGACACCATAGAGGATACCATAGTCGACTATGTGAACCCGTTTTGCATCGCCAATCGCATGCATAATTGCCAAATTCAAGAATACATGAGACAAGCGGGTGAGGGGGACACAGTCAACAAAGAGGCGAAAGGCTTTCAGCATTTCAGATGCTGAGGGTCGATTGTTGGTCAGAGCTGTGTAGAGTTTAAAACCTGTCCTTGACATTCTTGCAACCTGCATCCACTTATCACACCCAAAAACGTAAGAAACTCTTGCACAATGGCCCCACCACCTAAGAAAAAATCAAGCACCAAAACATCATTTTGCGGGAACTAACAAAAAAATAGACAATGTCTCCAAATTCCACCAAAGCAAGGATCCAAATAAAAACTTAAAAAATCAATGTCTAAATAGTTCTTTGTAGGAGAACCCAAAAGAAACCATCAAAATGGACCCATCAAATTTCTCCTATGCAGCATTATAGGAAATCTAATCCCTCCTAAAATTAGGTTCTGTAATGACTGTTGGTTGGCCAATACCATTTGTAATTCACTCCCCAGCTACTGCCAGGACATGAAATAGTTATGGTAACAGCCCTCCTACCAGCCATCACCTAATGTGTAGCCAGTTTGAGTGTCCTATTCAGGCACTTTTTCAGGCTTTTTCTTAGGTGGAAAGGGTAGGCATCTACTGGTTTCACTTTTGGTGCGATCAGCTTCAATTATAATGTGAATAGATGGTGGAGAACATGCTTGGCGATGTGAATCAATGTTGGGGGAAAACCAGCTATACTCTGGAACAGGCCCTGCTTGAACCTGTTACCACCTAAGAGAATGGCAGCTCACCTCACCAGGCTCACCACATTCCTAGCTTGAAAAGGCCCTACCATACCCAGGTTTGTTACATAGTACATTCATGTTGTTGTCAACTCATGTAATAACTCTTCTAAGGTTTGCTGTACTTTGAATGTATCTCAGTTTTAGGATTCAGTGAACAAGTTGCATACTATGCTCTCCAGCAGCTACTTGACCAATGGAAACTGATGGCAGCTGGTGAGTGAACTAACCAGTGCTTCTGTAAAATAGTGGGCAGTCCGTTGTGGCCCACTTCCATAGGGTGATGAGTGCTGACGAAGCTCCGCAATCAGTTCACTAGCATGTGAGATGTCATTTTGTTCAACTGCCTGTGCACACCTGAAGTAAAAAAAATGACAGACTTTGCTGAATTAGCAAAACTCTCAAACCATCAAATAATGCAGTTCTTTCTAACAAACCTCAAGCAACATCACATTCTATTTGCCTTCATCACTTTCAGCAGGAGCCTCGGTTAGGTGGTGTGCACCCTGAGTGGCCCTTTGAACTCAAGGGTGATCCCAAGGGTCATGTCAAGAACCTAAACAACCTAAGCTTTATACCTCTCTTCTGATCATGGATGAACTAGGTGGAGAGAAAGCTCTACTAGGTAATGTTCCTCTCTCCACAAGAGCAACAGTAGAGTAATATTTATTAAGGAGCCAAAAGAGAAGTGCGAAGCTTCGATTCTTGGCATAACCCCAGGGTCACCCTTGAGTTCATATGTTCAGAGAAAACCTACACCACCTACCTGACTCCTGTCTCACCTTGAAAACCAACATTTTGCAACAAATTTGCATGTGGTTACCCATTATTTGCCTACTCACAGTGAGTTTAGGCAAGCCCGTGCTAAAGAACAGGCCCCTGGTGGCCAAAACAGACCCTATTTGCCAATTCTGCAAGGCAAGCACTTACTAGGCAAGCCCAAAAGGGCAAACCTAAGAATTTTTGTACTAAAGAATGGGCCCCTTGGTGGTCAATTCCAATTCTTCCAGGCAACCAGTCAGGAGGCAAGCCCAACAGGGCAAGCCTAGGAATTTTTGGACTAAAGAATGGGCCCCTGGTGGTCAATTCCAATTCTTCCAAGCAAGGAGTCACTAGGCAAGCAAGTCTGACTTGATGAACTTTGTAGAAAGGCCACCAAGGATCCATTCCTTGGCATTAAATAGCAGGCCAGGGAACCAATTCCTTGGCATCAACAGCCAAGAGAACTCCCTAAATGCTTGGTAGGGTTCCCTCTAATGGCCAATCTGGCCTGAAGAGTCACACTGCATGGATGGCCAAATCCCCCCCACCTTTCCCATTGCATGAGCTTCACAAACCAAAAGTTTCCAAAGGGGAAGGAGTATTGGGGGGTGAAGGACAGGCTGAAGGAAACAGAGGGGGACACAGACAGACAGAGAGAGAGAGGGGGGGGGGGGGGGCCAAACAAAAAAAAACCAAACGGGGGGGGGGGGGGGGGGGGGGGGGGGACTCCACCGGGGAAGAAGGAGCCGCAGGAAAAATGGGGGGACCTAGTTGCCCT
>Ga0116231_10009805_pt1 | contig 15839 bp, 11 predicted proteins | sample S1TSphgellanicum_2_FD_89695 | JGI IMG/M metagenome (GOLD analysis project Ga0116231, IMG submission 89695) | Host-associated microbial communities from peat moss isolated from Minnesota, USA - S1T2_Fd - Sphagnum magellanicum MG | ecosystem: Host-associated > Plants > Peat moss > Unclassified...
CACCGAATAATTGTCAAGACCGATGGCAATGACTCAAGACCGGTCCGCTACCAATCCATCGGTACTCCGCCGCTCCCCGCGCGCGCCAGCGGCCGCCCGATAAACCGCCGCCAGCGATCGACTGCGGACGCCGTTCGCAAACAGAGCCTCACTCGTGCGCGCCACCGCATCCGGATCATCCAAGAGTAGGCGCCCCAGGACCGCATCGGCCTCGGCTCGAAGCAGCGAACGCATTTGAATCGTCGCGAAGCAGCGACCCGGGCGAAGCAGCGCATCATCGATGCTGCCGATGTTCGGGAGGTTCGTCGTGAAGATGATCTTGCGGTTCTGCGCGCGTACGACGCCATCGGCAATCATCAGGAACCGGTGCAGATTCCGATTGCCGTCTGTTCGCGGTTGGAGCAGATGATCCGCGTCCTCGATGATGAACGCGTCATGCTGCCCGGTGATGAAATCCACGAAGATCTCGTCGCCCTCGAGAGCCCGCTTATCCGCCGTGTACATCGCCATGGCGCTGTCCTCTTTACGTCGCGACATGGCGCCGAGAATCGCCCGAACGAGCCGGGTCTTGCCCATCCCGGGTGGCCCCAACAGGATCAAGACAGTCTCTGGCGCGGATAGGTACCGCTCGATGAACTGCGCGACGGGGGCATCGAGTTGTGGATAGGCCTCGTCCATGACGACATCGTCGGCGATTTCGTCAAAGGACGTGCTCGTGAGCGTGCCGCGGCTGTCGCAGAACTGCCAATCGACGACGAACATCTGCTCCCGGACGCGACACGGTCCGACCGCGCGCAGCAAGTTCGCGCGTGTCTGATCGGCGATCTCCCGGGTCGCTGCCCATAAATTGAACGTACACGAGCAATAGCCCGACTTGCGGTACCCCTCGGCGCTCACGAATACGCTGTCGCCATCGAGCAGCAGGCTGCCCGTATCGAGGCGCTGGGGCGCGAGGCCGCTGTTGAGCGCGAGATCGTCGAAGACGTCCTGAAGCTTGTTGCTCGCGGCGCACCGGATCTTCCGATGGATCGGATAGCGGGTCGCGGCATTGTCGAACGCCTGGATGGCTCGCGTCTTGATCACCGCCTCACCGAGATCGCACAGTTCATGCTGAAAGGCGACGCTGACGCTGAAGGGACTCGAACGCTCGTCGGCCCGTTGCGGCGTGAATTTTGGAATGCTCATGTCGTCATATCCTCGAGAATGAAAAAGCCCGGCGGTCTGGCGACCGCCGGGCACCCGCTCGTCGTGCGCGGCTCAGGCACCGGGCACCTGGATGCGCACGACATCCTTCAACACGCCTTCGAGTCCGCCGAAGACCGTCAACTTGTCGATCTTCTCGGTCACCTTCTCCAGCGTCTCCAACTCCTTCAACCGCAGCAGCGTCGGGTTGTCGTCCATCAAGCGTGCGGTGTTGAGCAAGGAGCGCGTCGCCGCGGTCTCCTCGCGCCGGCGGATCAAGTTCGCCTGTGCGACCTGTTCCGCCTCCACCACCTGGTTCAGGATCACCTTCAGCGCACCGGGCAAGATGACGTCCTTCACGCCGACCGACCGAACCACCACGCCGTTGCCTTCGAGCTTCCCTGCCACGATGGCGCTGATCTCGCGATCCAAGGCTCCCTTGTCGCCGAGCAGCTCGTCCAAAGTGCGCGCACCCACCGCCTCACGCAGCGCGAACTGCAGCTCCTTGTAGACATACTCGACGAAGTTGACGAGCCGCGTCCGCGCCTGCACCGCGTCCAGCACCTGCCATAGCGCGGTCAAGTTGACGCGCAAGCTCACCTTGTCGCGCGTCAGGATCTCCTGGCCCGCGATCTCCATCGTCTGCAAGCGAAGGTCCACGAGCTCAACCTTGACGTTCCGCTGGAACTTCCAGAAGGCCGTCAAGCCCGGCTTGAGCACCTCACGCAGCTCGCCGTCCGTGATCAACAGACCCACCGACGTGTCCGGCACCTCGACGGAGCCGATCGCCGCGCCGTTCGCGACCGAGCCGCTCGCGCGCGTCAGGATCCGCGCCGTTTCGGCATCGAGCGCGAAGTCGCGCGAGATATCCTTAACGTCGACCCGAACGGCGATGGGTCCGCGCCAGTACAACTGACGCTTACCCGGCGCCAGCACCGACACCAAGCGGCCGTTCTTGTAGACGAGGCCGACCTCTCGGTCACCGAGTTCCACGATCATCAAGTGTCGCTCGATGAGCTCGCGCGCTTCCGTGATCAGCACGTCGACGCGCGGGTGCTCGAATTCCGCCACGGCAACGTCGTACACGCTGATCTCGGTCCGGTTCAGCGGATCGAACAACCAGTGCACGCCGGGCTCCAAGATCGTCTCGAAGCTGCGGTTACGAAACAGGAGTCCGCGCTCGTACTGAGCAATCGTGATTCGCTTCATTCCCATGATCGTGTTCATCTTCCTTCTCCTCACCCAAGGCCGCCGCACCCCATGTGCGGCGGCCATCCAACAGGTCGAGGTTCACCTCCGCGAACCGCGCGGGCGCGTGGGGGCCGCGGTATTCGCCGAGCCGATTCGCTGCAGCCATCGATGTTCCCAGCCCATCGACCCGACTCAAGCGGCCACCGGAGCAAACACCGCGCTTCCCAAGGCTCAAAGCGCTGTGCGCGCCGTGCGGAGCGATGCCGGCGTGCACATCGTTCCCCACCGAAGCTCACCTCGATGCGAGTGCTTGACTCGCGTCAACACCATCAAGCGCCAGTTTTTCAGGCTGGAACAAGTGCGGGAGTCGAACCCGCGACACACGGTTTATGAGACCGTTGCTCTACCCATTGAGCTAACTTGTGGTGGCATGAAACAGAGCGTTCGTGCGGTACACGCCGGCGCAACCCGAAGCGGGGTGCCGGCGCGCCAGGCGGGCCTGTGAACCCACTGTCGCTGCACGATCGATGTTTCGACCTCGTTACGAAACCGCCCGTAGCGGCGGTCTCAAATCCTCCATCTCGTTCCCATCAATGATTTCTCGTCGCCCAAAACGCAAAGACCCCGGTCGGCACTGCCTTCCGGGGTCTCTTCGCTCGAGAGTGTTCCGGGGACTGCCGTATGGTCAGCCCCGCAACTCATGCGAACTACGGGCTAACGCATCTCGATTTCCAAAGCGCGCGGCGGCGCACCGCAGGAATCCACAGAGATCCCCGCGCAGGCTTTCAGCGCCGAGCGCTGCCGCGTGCAAAAAGTTATTTGTTGATGATTCATAGGGGCGCGCAATTTACGCGAAATTTGTGCGGTGTCAACAGATTTGAAAAAAATTGTCGGCGGCAGCAAGCATCGTCGCGATGTCGACGCCGCACGCGGCTCGACAATCTATTTTCGCGCTGCCTGAAGCACAGCCTCGGGATCGGCCGTGCCGTGATCGATATAAACCTGCGTGAACGTGACTTCGAGCGCCGATGAGATGCCTTGGTTCTGCCCCGTCTTCGGATCCGGATACCCGTCCGCGAGCCGACGCACCGCGCGATAAATCGATGGCGCGGAGGATTGCCCGTAGCTCTGATGATGGGTCGCCCAGGCGGTGTTGAGTGCGTAATACCAAACATCCACGTCGGCATAGCCGGCGAGGAACCCGACGGCCTTGGTCGGCGTGAGCTTCAGTTGAAACCGCATGCCGTGAAAGAACAGCTGTGACGCGTCGGCGAACGCTCCCATCTCGGGAATCCAGGCGTCGACTGCCTCGGTGGTCAGCAAACCGTTCTTGATGGAACCATGCCACGTTTGGATGAACCGCTTTCCCCATCGCCGGTCGATGCGCTGCGTACCGCCCGGTAGGTACTCCGTCCCGGTTGCGTTCATCATGATGTCGCCGACGCCGCGATACAGAGTCACTTGCACGTCGTCGTCATTCTCGAGACTGTCGATACCGGTGATTTCGATGATGAGCCGGTTGAAGCTCTCCTGCTGGCGCCATTTGGTGGTGATGATGCCGAGTTCGCCTTCGCGGCGATAATTACGCACACAGCCGATCACGCGATAGAGTTGGTTGTCGATGCCCTTTTCGCCCTCGGGACTCGTGAAGTCGTTGGGGCCGATTTTGCCGTCGAGGTTGACGCCCAGGGCGATCGGACCTTGGGCCTCGAGGAATTCGAAACGCTCCGGGGTCGTCGACGGAAACCAGACAGCCGCCTCGCGCGCGAGCTGCGTTTCGACGACTGAGCGTTTGCCGGCAGGGTCCGGAAACAGCAACTTGAATTGTTCCCGCGGACCGAGATTGAAGCCCTTGGGACACTCCTGCTTGGCACCCGGCGTTTCGTACAAAGCCCAGTGCTCGTCCGTCATGACGTAGCCGATGCTCTTGGGCGTCGAGGACTCCGCGGCCAGCACGTTCCCGCCCACCAAGCCCACGGCCAGCAGCGCCGCTGGCAATGCCTCTGCCAGCATCGCAGAGGCCGCTGCGATGGCTAGGGCCAACCTGCGCTCGGCATCTCGAAGGGTGCTACTCATAGTCTCGTGCGCTCCGGAGCGGGCTCAGCCGGCATTGTCGGTGAAATCGTCGCGTAGCCAGAACGCTTTGAAGCCGTTGCGGTAGCCGTTGAATTCACCCCAGCCGTCGGCGCGCAAATCGCCGGGCTTCTGATCGAACGAGCAGGTGAATACGGGACGCCGGCGGAATGCCCAGACGTGTAGCGCGTCGGCTTGTCCGGGCACCGCGAGGTGGCCCGTGCGCGGATCGATCGCGAGCACGCTCCAGACGCGGCTCGTACTCTTGACGCCCGGTGTCGCGAGCACGTACGGAAAAGTCTTCAGGCAGCGCGCCGGGTCGCCGCCACCGCAGACGGCGAACCGGTACGCCTGCGGCGCATCGGGATAGTCGCACGCGAGTTGATCGAGCGCATCATCGCCGCAGTGGTAGATGTAGACCGTCCTGCCGCGCGAGTCCGCGAGGACGAGGCCGCCCGGAGAGTCCTGCACCGTGAAATCCGCGGGCGGCGGCGGTGCCTTCTGGGTATAGACGTTATGCCAACCGGGTACGTCGCTGCCTTCGAGGCTATGCGTACGCTCCTCGGAGATGCGTGTATAGAGTGGCTCGCCGCGAAACGCCCATTGACGGATTCCCGGCAGTCGCTCGAAGACCGTAAAAGCGCCTTGCGGCCGTGACAGCGCGGGCGCGAGGACGGGCGACCAGTCACGAGTGCAGTTCGCATCGCACACGAGCTTACCCGGCCGCTCGTCCGCGAGTGCGTACACCGACGCCCCCTGACGCGTGACGAGCAGGCGCCCCGTGGTTTGCTCGGCAATGGCGAACTGCGGCGGTAACAGCGGGGGCGGGGCGACGGGTTCGCGGTCGGCGGGGCTGTCGCCATGCGTCTTGCGCTTCGTGCCGCCGTTGACATCGCCCTCTTGAGTGTCGAGCGCCGAGGTATAGAGCGCAAAACCCTCGTAGGCCCATTGGCTCCGGCCATCCTTGCGTTGCACGATGCTCCAAGCGCCGATTTCTTTTGCACCGTCCGGCGCCAGGACCGGCGGCCAGAGTTCGGCACAGGTCGGGCGTTTTTCCGGTTCGGGAAGCAGCAAGCCCGGCGGATACGGACTCATGAGGCCGGCGGTCTTCGTGTAATGCGTGTCGTCGCAGTTCGGTTTGCCCTTGAGCTCGCCTGCGGGACCGTTGCGCAGCTGATGGGTCGGCCAATCGTACAGCGTATGGCCGTGCTCGTCGGCAAACACCGGACCCTCGAATTCGGAGACGACGACTTTGAACCCGGGCGGCATCGGCACCGGCTCGTACTCCTCCTGGGGTGCACCGGCGCCAAGTTCCGTGGCGGCCGTGGCGGGCGTGGCCGCTGTGGCCGCCGTGGCCGCCACCGTGACAGCCGCCACGTTGACGACCGACAGCGTGACGGCAGCGATCGCCGCGACCAGCGCAGGCACCGTAGTTAACAGGACGCTGCCCGAGCATCGGCGCAGCATGCCTAGCCGCTCCGCACGTCCGCGACGATTTCCTTGAACTCCTGCGAGGTGTTGTTGCTTCTGACGCCCCACGAGGGCACGTCCAGTCCCATGGCACGCATCGCCGTGAAGCCGACTCGCGTCACGCTGGTTCGCCCGGCGTCGATGTGCAACCCGGTCTTGATCCGGCCGCCCGCGCGCCCGGCCGTGAAGGCGACCATGTTGTCGAGCGAGTGAATGCGCGCCTCGCCGTGATCGGTATTGGCATAGATCAGCACATTGTCGAGCAGCGTGCCATCGCCTTCCTTGACCTTCGTGAAGGCCTCCACGAACGAGGCCCAGGCTTCGATCGCGCGGGCCGAGAACCAGGCGCAATGCGGTTGATAGTGAACTTGATCGTCGATGCGCTCTTCGTGCGTGGTCGTGTGATGCGGCTTTTCGTAGCCGGCCTGCGTCGTGTTGGCCTGCGCGTCCGAATACGTCATGTTGAATACGCGGGTCTGGTCGCAGGTGACCGCCATGACCATGAGCTCGGTCAGCATGCGGTGCCGTTCGGCGACGAGACTCTCCTCGTTGCCCATTCTCGGTTCTTCTTTCATGGCCGGCGGTGCATGACAGGCGGCGATCTGCTCGGGCTTCGTGAGCTGCTGGTCGAACTGCTGCTCGAGGTGACGCAGGCCGCTGAAATATTCGTCGAGACGCTGGCGGTCCTCCGCACCGACGGTGCGCTCGAGCGTCTTGATCTCACCCATGACGCCCGACAGCACGCTGCGCCGAGCGATCGCGCGCGGATTCGGCGTGAACCCCGGGGCGTTGGGATCCTGAAAATCCGCTCCGAACAGGCGGCTGTAAAAGTTGATCGGTGAGATCTCGGGCGGACTCGGCGCATTCGCGTTTTCGTAGCTCACGGTATTGCGGAAATCGCCGGTCGCGGTGGCCGTCAGCGTCCGGTATCGCGTCGTCCGTCCGATCTGGCCCGCGATGGTGATGTCGATCGTCTCGCCGGGCTTGTCGCCTTCCGCCTTCGGCGCGACGCCGGCGCGGCCGATGACCCAGCCCGAGTGATGGCAGAGGTTCGGCTCACCGTCGCGAAAGGCCATCAAATTCGTGAACAGATTGACGTGTTCGCGGATGCGTGCGACCGGCGCGAGCTGGCTCGGAATGTCATAGTCGCGGCCGACCTTTTTCGGCACGAAAATCGCGTTGGTCGCGCCCAGTCCCCAGAACCAAGTCCCGAAGCGGACCGGCATCGGCTTGCCTGACGCGAGGGCCGTCCCGTTGGTGTTCAAGAAACAGTTCAGCAGCGGCAGCGCCACACTGACCGCGGTGCCGTTCACCATGCCGCGCAAGATCCGGCGACGCGAGTATTTGGACATGTACGAATACCTCTCGATGATCAGTATGCCAGCACGATCGGTTGCGTCCCACCGGCAGATAGGGCCGCTTGCACGGTGACGCCGGCCGGGGACGGCTTGTGCCGCGCACGCTCGGGCGCGATGGCCGCGAAAGGCCCGCTCAGCGCGATCGCGCGAAACAGCTCGGGCACGCGATAGCCGTCGGCGGCAAATTGCTTGTTCAGATCGCGCAGCACGGGGCGATCCCGCGTCGTCGTCGGTGCGCCGACGGCGTAGTCGTATGCCCGCCGCACGAGACAGCTGACGAGGCTCGGATTGTCGTGCAAAGCGGCAGCGAGACCCACGGTATCCTGAAAGGGTCTGCCGTCGAGACTGCCGCTCGTATCCAGTGGCGAGCCGTTTTCCGCGGCCCGGTAGACACCCGCGCCATCGAAGCTTTCGAGCGCGAGTCCCGGCGGATCGGTGACTCGATGACAGCCGGCGCAGGTCGGATTCTTGAGATGCACGCCGACGCGCTCGCGCGCCGTATGCAAGTTCGGGTCGGGATTTTCGACGGCCGAAAAATCCACGTCGGGCGGCGGCCGGGGTACGTCCTGGCACAAGAGCAGCTCGCGCAGGGCTTTGCCGCGTTTGGTCGCCGAGCTTCGCCCCGGATGCGAGTGTAGTGCCAAGAAGCTGACCTGCGTCAGCAAACCCGCGCGCGGGCTGTCGGCGGGGAACTCGTAAGGCGTCCAGCCGGGGCCGGCGGGGATCTGATAGATCGCCGCAAGCGCCGGCGAGACGAAGGTGCGCCGCGTCGTGAATAGATCCCGATAGTCGCCGTGCCGCGTCAGCAAATGATCCACGATCGTGCGCAGGGTTTCCTCGCGCGAATCCTGCGCGGTTTGACTCGTGAACTCGGGGTAAATCACCGAATCCTTCGCGAGAGTTCGTGTGCTCTCGAGCGCGAGCATGTCGTCGAAGAACGCGCGCAAGCCGGTCTCGAAGCGCGGACTCGCGAGCATGCGGTCGACGGCGCGCGCGAGCCCGTGAGGCGTCTGCAGCTCGCCGCTTTGCGCGGCCGTCAGCAGCTCATCGTCGGGCGCCGCGTTCCAGAGGAACAGACTCAAGCGTGAGGCGAGCGAATACGCGTCGAGGCGCAGCCGCCCCGGGTGTTCCGCGTCGGGTTCCGCCTGCTCGACGACGAGCAAGGTGTCGGGGCTCAGCAGCAACCCCTCGAGCACGACTTCCAGTCCCGCGTAGAAGCTCTTGAGTCCGAGCGTCGCTTGATGCGCCTGCTGCACGAGTTCGGCGATCCGGGTGTCGTCGATGGGGCGCCGGTACAGCAGCCGTCCGACCGTGCTCAGGAACTCTCGTGCGCAAGCGTCGTCCGGCCGCTCTTCGGCAGCCGGTTTACAGGGCACCAAGAAACCGCGGCTCTCGGGGCTCAAGATCTGCGCGGCCACCGTGGCTGCGGTCTTTTGATAGATCTCGAGTTGCGCATCCGTGATTCCGGCAAAGCTCGTGCCGACGCCGAGCAAACCATCCACGCGCGGCACCGCGGCGAAATTGACGACCGGCTGCACGTCGGGGCCAAAAACGTAGCGCAGCGTATTGAGGTACTGCTCCTGGGTGAGCAGGCGCAAGCGCTTCTCGGAGCCGAACGGCGGCGCCGTACGCGCGGTGGGGCGGCTGGAGAAGACCTGACCGCCGAGCAGCACAGCGCCCGCGAGCACGAGCGTCGCGGCCGTTGCCGCGAGCGCGAACTTGCGTACCCGGCGGCTCATCACGGCGTGACTCCGTTGACGATCTTGAACTTCTGCACCCGGAAATCCTCCGAGGTGTAGATCGCACCGTGCTGATCGAACTCGACCTGATGATTCCGTGTGAACTCGCCGCCGTAGGTTCCATAGTGGCCGAAACGGCTCAAGACTTCGCCGTCGGCGCGCCGCGTGAACACCCACTGAAAGTTGCCGGGATCATTGATGAGCGCGTAGGTCTGCTGCGCATCGGGCCAAAAGCTCACGTTGCCGACGGATCCCGAGCCGCGCGTGTTGGGCTCGTAGATATGTTCGGCGACGAAGCTGCCGTCCTTCTTGAAGATCTGCACGCGATCATTGAGGCGATCGCTCACGTAGACGAGACCGTCTTTGGACAGACGGATGCCGTGCGCAATCCGGAATTGCCTTACCGGCGCGGAGTGCGGATCGTAGGGCCCGAGTTGCAGATCGGTCGGAGCGTCACCGTAGGCACCCCACTGACGCTTGAAGCGGCCGGTGTCCGCATCAAAGACGATGACCCGATGATTGCCGTAGCCATCCGCGATGTAGACCTCGTTGGCGGCCGGGTCGACATCCACGGCCGCGGCGCCGCCGAGTTGCGTGACATCTCGACTGCCCTTGGAGGGACCGCGACCGCCGATCTGCAGCAGGAATTTTCCGTCGGGACTGAATTTGAGCACCATGCCGTCCGGCAAAGAGCCGTCGGTACCCGGCTCCGTCTGACTGCCGCCGATCCAGACGTTGCCCTTGTAATCGACAAAAAGCCCGTGCCCGCTCGACGGCCAGTCGTAACCGGCACCGGGGCCACCCCAAGCGCGCAGCACATTGCCTTGCTCGTCGAACTCGAGGATCGCGGGCGCCGGCACACAGCACTTGCCCGTCGGCGGCACGGCCGCGGCGCCGGTCAAATAGGACGGCAATTGCTCGGGACTGTGAAAGAGAGAGATGATTCTGGCCATCCACGAAAATGCCGTTGATGAGCCCGAGCGCCCACGCATGCGGCAGCGGCAATTTCGGCCAGCTGGTATCGAGCGCGTACTGCGGCAGCCGACCGGCGGTCGCTTGCGCGCACGACAAAGCGGGAGCGAGCAGGAGCGCCATCGTCATCGTCATCGTCATCGTCATCGCCGCTGCCGTAACTGACTTCATCGCTGCGCCTCCACGTCTCTCGCCGTGACCGGCGGCGCCGAATTGCCCCAGGCGTTGCGCACATAGGTCAGCAGCGCGGCCGCGTCATCGTCGCTGAGTTGTTGATCGAACGCCGGCATCTCGCGCCACGCTTTCATGCGCCACTGCTGCGAGGGCTTCTCGACGGAATGTTGCGGCCCGTAGAGCACGAGATTGATGAACGAGGCCGGATTCGTCGTTTGCGCAATGGCGCTGCCGACGAGCGGCGGCGCCGTGTTCGGCGAACCCAAGCCCGTGGGCAGGTGGCAGGTACCGCAATGAATGTCGAACTGCAGGGCGCCGGCCCGCAGCGTACGCGGATCGGGCTTGGCGTGGGTTCCTTGCGAGGCTGCGGGCAAGGACTTGAGATAGACCGCAATCGCCGCGTCGTCCTCGTCCGTGAGGTAGCGCGTGCTGTTCAAGATCACGGCATTCATCGCACCCATGACCCGCGTTCGGCTGCTCGCGCCGGTTTTCAAGTAATCGGCGATATCCTTCTCCGACCAGGCGCCGAGGCCGCCGGCCGAGGGCGTGAGATTGACCGACGCCTGCTCGACGATGCGGCCATCCTCGTCCTCGTCGTAGTACGTGCCTCCGCTGTAAGCAAGCTGTGCTCCCTTCTCCGCGCCCAGGAGGTTGCGCGGCGAGTGGCAGGCACTGCAATGACCGAGTGCCTCGACGAGATAGGCGCCGCGATTCCATTGCGGCGACTTGGCTGTATCCGCTTGGAATCGACCTTCGTCGAAGAACAGGGTCTTCCACGCGCCCATGAGGCGGCGCTGATCGAACGGAAAATGCAGGGCGTTTTTCGGCGCCGCCGTGCTCACGGGAGCCACGGTTTGAAAGTACGCAAACAGCGCGGCGACATCGGAGTCGGCAAGCTTCGTGAATGCGGAATAGGGGAAAACCGGATACAAGTGCTGACCGTCGGCGCCGATCCCTTGACGCAACGCGGCCGTGAACTCGGCCAGCGTCCAGGCGCCGATGCCGTACTTCTGGTCGGAGGTGATGTTCGTGGAATAGATGACGCCGAATGCCGTCGTAAACGATACGCCGCCCGCGTAAGGCTCACCGTCGATCTTCGTATGACAGCTGATGCAGTCGCCGGCGCGTGCGAGGTACCTGCCGCGCGCCACCAAGTCGTCGGCCGCCGCGTTGGCGACGGCTAGCGCGCTCCACGCCACGGCGGTCACGAAAAATAGGGCCTTCGGCAAATCAACACACCCGAAAACGCTGCTGACCGCGCGGACTAGCGCGGTCGTTCGATACTGACGTTTATGTCAGCACAATGCAATTGTCGATCGTGCCTGCAATGGGTGCATGACCGCCCCGACTTGGTGCGACGCTCGCAGCCGTATCGAACCGGGTCTCGGCCGATTTCTGTGCCGGCCTAATCGCCCCCGCGCGGCCGGTCGATCGCAAAGCGAGTCTCCGCGGTGGCGACGAAGTAGTCGTGGTAGCCGGCCCGCGCGATCGGGCGCATCGCCGCGGTGTCCAACAGACCGTCCTTGATGAAGCGGTCGTCGATATGGACCCCGACGACCTGACCGAAGATCACGTAGCGGTTGGTTGCAGTGCCCTCGAGATCCTGCAACTGCACGGTTTGCAGCCACTTGCACTCGAGCGCGCAGGGCGCCGCGGCGACGCGTGGTGGCTTGATGAGCACCGACGGCGCTGCCTCGAGACCCGCTTCGCGCATCTCGTTGACCCCGCGCGGGTAGGGAGCCGAGGTCTTATTCATCTGTTCGCGCGTGTCCCAGGTCGCGAGGTTGCACACGAACTCTTTGGTCTCATCGACGAACGTGACCGAATCCTTGCGGCCCTCCGAGGAGAACATGACCGTCGGCGGATTGCCCGAGACGGCATTGAAGAAAGAGTACGGGGCCAGGTTGATCTCGCCGCGCGCGTTCATCGAGGTGATCCAGCCGATCGGCCGGGGTGCGACGATGGCCTTGAATGGATCGTGCGGCAGTCCGTGATTGTGCTTGGCGGGTTCGTAGAACATGCCCGATGGTCGCCGATGCGACCGGCGTTTGCAACCGCTCAGGGCGGCGCAGACGCGCGGGCTGCGTGCCTCATGCCGACCTCCGAGTACCGTCCGACCTCAGGTCTTGGGCTCGACGAGATCTTGCACCCAATAAAGACCGTGCTTCGCTCCGCGCCCCGGCGCGAAAGCGACGCCCATCTGCTCGAAGCGCGGATCCATGAGGTTCTCGCAATGCCCGGGGCTGTCGAGCCAGCCTTGTACGACATCCTCGGCCGTGCGCGGTCCGTAGGCGATGTTCTCGCCGACGAGTTTCTCGCCGTAGCCCACGGCCCGGACGCGGTCCGCGGGCGTATGACCGGCGAGGTCCTCATGTTCGAAGTAATCGTGCGCGGCCATGTCGGCGGCGTGCCCCTCGGCGACGTTCGCGAGCGTGCCCGACAGACGCAGCGGCGGCGCGGGACCGAAGGAACGAGTACCACAGCGCGCGCCGCGCGCGCGCGCCTCGTTGACGAGTTCGAGCACGCGCATCGCGAGCGCCGGCGCCTGCGCGCGCGACGGGATCACGTACGCGGCCGCGAGCACGATCCAGGTGTCCCGGCCCGAGGTATAGACGCCGATTTCGTGCAGATCTCGGTTCGTCACGGTCTGGCAGCCCGCGCGCTGGATCGCCTCGATGAGCCCGGCATCCGGTCCGCGCACGTGCACGGCCGCTGTGGCCAGCGCGCGGTAGCCGCTTTTCTCGGCGGCCGCCTCGGCGGTGCGGCCGGCGGCATATTGCTCGGCCGCTCGGTCCAACAGAGGGTTGCGCCGCAGCGCCGGAGCCGCGGGCAGTCGACCCCCGCAGCCGCCTTCGCGCAGAACCTGGATCGCCGTGACGGCGTCGGCGCTCGCGCTCCAACTCGCGACGAGCCCGGCCGTCGACGCGAGCAGTGCCGCGGCCAGACGGAAAAATGTGCGGTTCATGGTCACTCAACGCGGCAGCTTCGCATCGGATGACGGCCTTTACCGCGGCACCTTTGCGGATTGATTCACATCTTCGTGATGAGGCACGGCTCGATGCGACCGCCGGCAGCGGGGTCTGCAGTGATTATGTGACGTAAGCCCACTCGGGCGCCGGGCGTTTCGCTAACGTTGATCGGGTATAGGGAGCCCTACTGAATCGACGGCGTCGACGCATTCTCAATTAGAGGGCGTTGCCGAATTCGCGTGGGTAGAACCGCGATCCAGGGTGAACGCCATGTCGAACATTGCCAGAAAAAGTACTCCAGGGACCGCTGGTTCCCGGACGACGGATTCGCCCCAGGCGGCGCGCGCCACGCGAAGCGCGCTGTTGCTGATCACGGCGGACGACTCCTTGTGGCCACAAATCGGCGGAAGTCTCGCCTCGGAACACGTGCTCAAACAGGTCGACTCGATCGACGAGTTGCTCTCGCTCGTGCCGGCGGGACAAGCGGCGATCGTCGTCTGGGACGCCCGCGGCGAAGAGGCACCCGCGGGGGCGCTTTCGCGGCTGCAGCTGCACTCGGCGCGTTACGCGATCGTCGCTCTCGCGGACGCCGATGCGGCGCCGATCTGGCAGTCCTGCGTCGCGCGAGGCCAGATCACCGCCTTTGTGCCCACGCCGCTCGACCCGGCCGGCCTCGGAGAAGCGGTCGCCTTGGCGGCTGCGGATGCCGGGGCGCGTGCCGCGATACCCGACGAGGCGTCCGCGGCGACGCCGCGGCCGGGGTCGGCACGGTCCAAACGCTCGCTGCTGGGGGCCGCCGCCGCCGTCGCGCTGCTCGCGGTGGCTGCCATTGCTTATTTCGCTCTGAACTCCAGCCCGCCCGCAAGAGTGACCGCGTTGCCGGCGCTGTCGCCGGTCAGCAAGACACCCGCGGCGACGGCGCCGGTCAATGCGGGAGGCGACGCCGGCGCGACCGGCGGGACCGACGAAAAGGTTTTCCAGCTGCTGGAGTCTGCCGAGCAAGCGATGCGCGAGCGGCACTATATCGACCCGGCGGCCGGCAGCGCGCTCGCGCTGTATCACGAGGTCCTCATTTTCGATCCCAATAACGGCGAAGCGAGACAGGGTATGCAACGCTTGGCCGAGGTCCTGTTCGCGCGCGCCGAATCGGCGCTCGACGAGCACAAGCTCGATGTCGCACTTCAGGCGCTCGAAACCGCACGCAGCATCGATCCGGGCGACACGCGGCTGGGCGCGCTCGACGCGCGCATCGCGAGCATGCGCAGCGAGTTCGGCCCCGCGCAGATCCAGGCAGCCATCGCTGCCCAGGAGTTCGATCGTGCCGACCAACTGCTCGACGAGGCCGTCAGGCTCAAAGCGCTCAGCGACGCGAAGGCGGCGCCCTTGCGCGAGCAAGTCGCAAGACTACGCAAGGAGGCGACACTCGACAGCCTCGTGAGGCTCGTCGACGCACGCCTGCAGCAGGATCGGCTCGTCGAGCCGCGCAACGACAGCGCTACTTATTATCTGGATCAGGTGCGCCGTGCCGGAGCGGGCGCGGCGATCGTGCAGCCGCGCGCACAGGAACTTGCGCGGCGGCTGCACCTGCACGACACGGCCGCCGCGCCCGTGCCCGCGCCGGCGGCCAAGGCCGAACCGCCGTACGTCGATTTGATCCAAACGCGTCTGGGTCAGGGCAAGTTGCTCGAACCCGACAACGACAACGCCTTCTACTATTTGGGGCAGCTCGCGGCCGCGGACCCCAAGAACGCGAGTCTCGCATCGCTGCAAGCCCAGGTGCAGACGCAAATCATCGCGCGGGCTTCGGGGGAACTCGACGCCGGCCGACTCGACAACGCGAAGAGCCTGCTGCGCTCGGCCGCAACGCTCGGGGCCTCCCCCGAGTGGAATGCACTCAATGAGCGAATCATCGCGACGCCGCGCAGCACGGACACGTTCGGCCCGATACCCGAGGTGGACGTGGCGGCCTTGAAGCCCGTCAAGCCCTTGAGTCTGCAGTACCCGAGCGACGCGCTCGCGGCGGGCACGCAGGGCTGGGTCGACCTCGCCTTCGTCGTGACGGCCGAGGGCAAGGTCGGAACGATCACGGTCATCGATTCCCAACCGCACCGCGTGTTCGACCGCGCCGCACGCGAGGCGCTCGCGCGGACGCGTTATCAGCCGATCGTGCAGAACGGGCGCGCGATCATCGTGACTTCGAAAATTCGCGTCACGTTTCGCCTCGCGGACCAATAGCGCGCAGCGAATGAGCAGTCCGAACCCCAATCCCGTCGCTCAGCGCCCGCCGAACCCCGTTGCCGCCGCGATGCGCAGACCGCGCGCCTGCCTCGTCGTGCACGACGACATGGACATGCGGCTCAAGCTCGCCGAACTCGTGCGCGAGGCGACGGTGCGCACCGCCGCGGACACGATGAGCCGTGCCTCGTTCGAGCAGTTGTCGCTCGATCGAATCCGCGAATACGGCGCCGTCTTGCTCGTCATCGAATTCATGCCGCGCGAGCCCGGCATCGATCCGCTCGCGGGCCTCGCGCGCCTGCATCGCGAAATGCCGCTCATGCCGCTGTTCGTGTTCGCGCGCGGCGGCGATGAACGCACCGCCGCACGGGCCATGAAGGCCGGAGCCGCGGATTACTGGCCGATCCATGCCGTCGATGTGGCCGAGCTGCGCGCCGCTCTGCAGCCGATCGTCGAGCGAGCCGGGCAGCACGGCG
>Ga0116231_10009807_pt1 | contig 15834 bp, 12 predicted proteins | sample S1TSphgellanicum_2_FD_89695 | JGI IMG/M metagenome (GOLD analysis project Ga0116231, IMG submission 89695) | Host-associated microbial communities from peat moss isolated from Minnesota, USA - S1T2_Fd - Sphagnum magellanicum MG | ecosystem: Host-associated > Plants > Peat moss > Unclassified...
ACAAAAGGTTTAATACTGACTTCATGTAAAACCTTTCAATGAAAGTGGTAAAAATTAGAGTGTTCAAAAATTAACAAAGTGGGTAGTTCATTCTTATTTAAACAACGAACATGATGTTGAAATTGGTTATTGTATATTTTGATGGGTTTTTGGACAATTTGATTTGATGAGGATTGTTAATTATTTGCTAATTTTGTATATGTATATGTTTTGTAGGCCTATTCTAGTTGTGCAACAATTCAACAATTTGAGCACCTTGGATTTTTGCTCATTTTTTTTGGATGGTTTCTAATCCCATTTCACAAATTTCCAATTACAGTAATAATGAGTACTTGTTGGACCTTCTTTTCTATTGATTATTATTGTAATTTTGTGGCTTATTTTGGAAGTAATTTAGTTTTACAAAAAAAAATTACCATTTTTGTTTTTTGTTTTTCTAAAGCTCCATTTAACATAATGACTAAAGACTAAATAATTACATTCAGCAATTATGGATTAAAATCTACCACTTAAGGTTGGTAATTTTGAAACTATAACTGGCAAATGTAGCTATTTAATTCTATAAACATTGGGTCACTTCAAAAAGGCAAAAACAAGTCCAAATTGGGATGTAACTTTAGAGGTATCAAATTTTGACCTGGTTGGGAGTTTGAATTTGATGGTTTTACAAATGAAAACTTGTAGTTTTTTAGGGTTTAGATTTCAACCCAATCATATCTTTTCCTTTATGAAATACAAATGGGAGCTTGTGGTTTTAGAGGTATGAATTTTGACATAGTCCATCTAAAAAGATAATCAAAGCTGAAAGGTCATTTTTATGTGGAGGTAGAAGTTAAATTGATGTTTATCATTAAAATATGGGGGTAAACATTTTTTTTCTATTGTGAAAATGTTGTTTTAACTTTTATAGTTTCCTCCCACTTTTTCCTCTACTATTATAATCCCTATGGGTTGAATATTGTTTTAATATCAATAATAATTATTTTAATAATCAATGACATGCATCCAAAGACAAGGAAAAGCTTGTAACTTTTGCATATGTGATAGGTGAGACTAAACCTATGTATTGCATTGTATTTTAATCATGTTCATCACTTGGACCTTGTTTGCATTGGCATATATTTTCACTTTACACTAGTTGAAACCGACTAGTGCATGGAATTTGTCTAACTATTTTCTTTTGTCAAAGTAAAATTTCAATGCAATATTTATGAAGGTCAACAAGGCCATTATTAACACGTGCAAAGTGGAGACTTATGTCACATTTGGATATGCCTCTAAAATTTTCATGTTCATTAAATCATTGCTTCAATTTATTAGGGACATAACCATGATCATGGGTGTTGTGTTTGTTGAAAGAATTTTCAAAAGCAAATCATCTAACTAGAAGCAATGGTCACTTTTCCTCTTTGTTTGCCCTCATTGTAGGTACCCCAATTTCAAGAATGTGAAGGAGTTGATCTACAAACATGAATATGGCAAGTTTAACAAGGCTTGCATTCCATTGATTGACAATTCCATAATTGAAGAAGTAAATGATTTTGGTATAAATTTGACATCATGTGCTTAATTTAATGATTCAAAAATATTGTCTTATACATTTTAATACATTATGTAATTATGCTTACAAGGCTTTTGCACATATGTCAAAACTTTTAGAATAATCCAAGGTGTTGTTTATGCCATGTTGCATCAACATCATCAATTCAAAGTAGTTGAAGCTATAATTTAGTTGTTGAATTGATTTCAAATAAGGGGCTATAATTTAGTTGTTGAATTGATTTCAAATAAGGGGCTATAATTTTAAAATTATAAAATTTGAGAGTTTAACAAGGGCTAGGTTGGTTTCTTAGATTCGAATTTCAGATGGAATTCTTTGATCTTTTGATCATTTATCATTTTGAAGATGCTCATTGTTCAATATTGGTGCGATGATGTTGTAGGTCATGAAGAGTGGACTTTAACTTATTTTAGAACCATGTTTCATGAGCCAAGCATATTATAGACTCCTTAAAATTTTTGGATAAACTCTACTTTCATAATCTCTTAATGTGAAAAAGGTTCTAGAAAACTTGACCTACATGTTGTTTTGACATTTCATACATATATGTTTATACAATAAGTCACTTTGCATTACTTTGGTTAGTTGCCAATTCCATTCAAAAGTCACCCATGCTTAAGCAACAAACATAGGCATACATTCTAACCATAAGCTTGTCTTGTCTAAGCCACCATATATAAGCATGGAAGAGTGCTAGTCTTTATGGACTCACAAATTATGCAAATAAGTTGTATTTGTTTAGTGTCATAAATAATTGACGCGATCATCTCGCTCACTTGATTGGCTGAGAGGACGTGGGTTGGAACCCATAATTTGTGACCTTCTAATCATCTTTCTACCTACTAAACTCTAGAACCCCACCCACATGGATGATATCTGAAAACCCTCTTGCTCTTGGATGACAAATAGGAAACTTCAAAATCAAACCATTTCATATGAGCTTTACTTTGTGATTTAGAAAGTTGGTTTCTATTTTTGAGAATGCCATATTTTGACGCTTACATTTCTTATTATCAAATAGCCAAAAAATCTATTTTGTTAAAAGCTATTTTATCTTGCATTGGATCTAGTAGGCATTTGTATTTGAACACAAACAAAATGGTTAACATTTTAAGGGTTCTTGTCACGATGTTATGAACAAATAAAATTTTACTTAGCTATCTTTGGAGAGAGATGAAACTTGTGTAGTCAATTGGAATGACTAGCCCATGGACAAATATGTCACCGAAGCATACCACTAGAAGGGCATCATAGCCATCCACTCGCCTTGAAGAAATTGAGAGGAAAAAAAACCTTGCTTGCGATGCTGAAATGTACTAGGGAGCAAGTAGGATTGGGTTGATTTTGGCCTCTAAGCTCACCCATGGCCTCGCCCAATCGATAGGGCTCGACAATCAATAAGCAATGCTTTTTTCGTTTTTCAATTTCTTCATGGAGTGAGGTTGGCAAGCATCCTTTTTTGCAAATTTTCACCAAAAAAAGAGAGGAAAAAAAAAAGACTGAATATATGCAGTAGGGTTTAGGGTTTAGGGTAGAGACTATTGGCCAGTCTCTACCCTAATTGCTGCACCTACTTGGCAATTAGACAGCATCACACTTGTCTTCTTGCAGAGTAAGCCTCCCCAGGGGGGCCCATCTAGTGTGCTCTGTATAGTGCTCATTGGGAATCGCACAATGTTTTTTTTCTTTACAGGATTGCCTTGAAGCACCACAACTGCCGTTCTCATACCCAAGAAGATCTGATGAAGAAGGAAAAAAAAAAAAAGGAAATCCGAACACGAACTTTTACTTCATGGTTTTTTTTTGGGTAGCTCACTCAAAAAGATGTTGATTTCTTGATTTGGGTTTGATGCAGATTTTGGAAAGTTTGCTTTGAAATTTAGCTAGTTAGTTTTCTCCTGATTTGGAAGCTTGGGTTTTGAATTCTTTGTTGATAGCATTTGAGTTTGTACTAGAGAGAGAGAGAAGTGAGAGTGTGGCCTTTGCTGGAGCTTTGACAATATTACTATTGTTGTTGTTGTGTATGGAGCTTTTACTTCAATTTGGTGCAAGGATTTCGACCTCGCAGGTTCATTCCAGAATTCAAGTTTCTTATTTCTGTAATGTTGTTTGTTTTTTGTTTTTTTTTGCAACCAACGTGTGTTTGTTTGTACGTGTGTTTTTTTTTCCCTCTCTCTAGGGTTTTAAGGGTTTATCGTGAAATTGTTGGTTTTGGGAGGGTATACCTTTCGTTGAATCTCTAAAATTGTTGCTGGGGATGACGATTTATTGATTTTTGTTTGGACAGGACAGATGGTTTCTTCGACAACTAGGCTGGGAGGTCTTTCTTTCGAGAATATGTTGAAGGAGAGGGCAAGAAAGTATCTGTTGTTTATTTGTGAGTTGAAGGGTTTTGGAAGCTGTAGGGTTTGAGAAATATGGAGAAGTTGTTGTTGTTGTTGTGGGTAGCAGGGTTTTGGAAGCTTTAGGGTTTGAGAAAGATGCTTCCCTTATGTTAAAGGAGTAGAGGTCAAGAAGGAATTTGTTAATATTTGTGGGAGAAAGATACAGAAGTTGTTGTTGTGGGTTGAAGGGTTTTATGGAAGCTTTAGGGTTTGAGATAGATGGTTCCCTTATCTTAAAGGAGAGGTGAAGATAGTTGTTAATAGTTGTGGGAGGAAGATGGAGAAACTGTTGTTGGTGGTTGAAGGGTTTTGGAAGCTTGAGAGTTTGAGAAAGATGGTGGGTCCCATGCTGCCACTGGGTGATCATGTATCCATGCATTCTTGGGTTCTCATCACTGCTGCTTGCTTTGTGGCGTTTACTATCTTTCTTTCTTCCTACCTGTTGTTCCAGCATCTCTCGGCCTACAATGGCCCCGAAGTAAGTATCTTCACCTCCTTTCCAGATCATACATAAACTGTCCTCTTCATTACTCCCAAATTGCAGACTGGCAATTGCAGCTTGTTTTGTGGTTTTAGATTGTAGATTTTATGCTTTCTTGCAAAGAACTGGAATGCCAAAAGAGAATTTGCACTTGGTGCACTCTGGTGTGGCAGTCTTCGATGGAATAGATTAGACCATTTTGCTCTCGAAGATTATGCTCTTCAAGTTCTCCATCTTCTTGTTTCTCTCTCTTTTCTTCATCGTCTTGTTTCGGCTTCTTTTCTCTTTTTGTTTCTTAGCTTAGTGTTCCACTTTCCTTGGTTTTCTCATGGTCAGATCTACTTTGTGAGTGACTGACTCTCATAAGGTTAAAACTGCACTCATTTGTTGTGTTACATTCAAAATGTTGTTGTGGAGATTTCTATGCAACTTCATAGATATCCTCTTTCCTTGGTTTCCTTCTCTTTTAGGGTTTTATTGAGCTAGATAGCCCCATGGCTTACCCTTACCCTAATGAGTCTTGTGATTGAAACTCAATCCATTGGAAACTGTATGATGTTGATCTACACCCACTGCTGGGAGCTGATGAAGTCCTTTGGTGATTTAGTGAGGATCTTATGAGAGCCGACCATTACCATACATTGTGACCTTATCTTGTCATCTCTATTAAGATGGTCTTGAATCTTAAATATGGAGAAGACATTCTAAGTACTTATGAAGATATTGCACTCATTCTGTAGGAACAGAGGTGGCTCATTGGCCTAATATTCATGGTTCCTGTATACAGTTCCTGCTCGGTAACACCTGCTTCTTTACACTTCTTGATTTTCTTAGAACATGGCTGTAATGAGACCATTTTAATGCAGTCTTCATGCTTTTGAGAGATGGTTGATCATGTTCCTTCAATTAGGATCTTCGTCATTTCTCCACTTTCTGAACGCTGATCATGGTTGCTTTTAAAGAGGTGTTGTTGTGGACTTTACATCCTTCAAAGTTGCTTCAGATGTTTTGGTGTGATGACCCTTATTTGCTCCATTGGATTCTGAAGTTCTCATGTATTTGCATGGATTGCAGTTTTTATCACTATACATGCCAGAAATTTCAATGACTTGTAATACACTGACAGGCTCCTATGAAGCACTTGCAATGTATTCTTTTGGTCGATACCTCATCGGCTGCTTAGGTACATCCTCTCGAAAATATTCACTGAAAAAACAGTCAAGAGATGAAGCAACAATGGAACATGCAATCTGGGTGACCTTGCAATTTCTTTGCAATTAAGAAGGGGTTGCTGCCATTGTTCATTTCTTGATATCAATCAATTAATATCTGAATAGGTTGGTATGTGGACCAATGGAAATTGAAAATGGTGAAATAGTAGAACCCTGTCTTATGTTTGATGGCCAATTTGTGAATATGGTGGCTTGGCAGGTGGGGAAGATATGGCAATAGAGAAACTGGAGAAACAAGGATCTGTGGGTCCACTCAGGTCTCCGTTGGATGATGATGACAAGCACTTAGCAACAAATACAGTGGCACATGTCTTCCCCTTCAATTGGTGTTTGGCACCTTGGGTTTTGGGGCGCTCATTTTATGACAAAATAATGTTTGGCATTGTCCAATATGTAAGTTTCTGTGTTTTCTCTTCGCTGCAGTTTCTTAAGGGAGAGAAGCTGCATAATTGTTGCATCTGCAATGAAGAAAATTTTGACTGCAGTTATATATACTATTTCATATCTTTCCCTGTTTCCAGCCTCTCTGGTCACACATACAAATTCATGGGGGGCTTGAATTTCAGATGATATTGAAAACGGTGTGTTCTTGGCTGGCGCTGATCCTGGACCAACTAAGTTCATATGGGGATGGGGAATTTGGTTGGTCAAATGGGTAAGTCTGGGGATTGGGAAGGTGATGTTAATCTTCATGATTGCCTATGTAGTTATTCAAAGACAACTAGGTTAGTCCATTGTCAGTGGTGCTTTCAGTCAAGTTCTTTTGTCTGACAATAATTAATGCTGGAACTGTGCAGGTACTCTTATGTAACACTTGTGCTAAATTTTAGTCAAATATGGGCACTATACTGTCTTGTGCAGTTTTACCATGTAACAAAATATGAGCTTCAGTCAATCAATCCCCTGGCGAAGTTTCTATGTTTCAAGGCAGTTGTGTTTGTGACATGGTGGCAGGGAGTGATACTTGCCTACATTTTTGGGTCAGGGCTAGCACTTGAGTGGTTTTCTCGCAAGGAGATTTTTTCAGGGCATCTTCAAAGCCGCCTCCAAGATTTCATCATCTGTATTGAAGTAATTACTGCATCCAGAACTTTCACTTTTCTGGATGTACTGGGAAATGAGTGATTCTTATCATGCATTTTCTGACTTTTGTATATGGGCATGTGGTTTTCAACAGATGGCATTTGCAGCTGTGGCGCATATTTTTGTGTATCCAGCAAAACCATATAAGCACATGAGCAGCATTGAAAATGCTGTTTACACAACTGGGATGCTCACCACAGATGATGAAGTCTCTGTTCAAGTCGGGGGAACAAGTGTCAAACAAAGCGTACATGATGTTGTTTTCGAGGGTGGTGGACATGTATGTTTTGGTTCTCTCTCCAATTTCTAAATTTCTTTATTGACATGAACTTTGGATCCTGTTATGCCATGATAACTTGCATCAACCAAGCCTGAAGAATGGAACCCCCACTGATTAGTCTTTGTATGAATAGTGTTCGGATGCCTGCTCCCCAACCTGACCCAGAAGCAAACATGGTTTACTAGCATGATTTTGTTAGGGAATTTCATGGTGGTTCATGTTATCAATGGGCTGTGAGAACTGTTCAGGCATTAGTTCTGAAAAACACCTTCCAGCTTTGTGTGTGCTGAAAAAGTTGGTTGTTTTCTGATTTCCAGTTGAGCATAGATCTCAAATCTCCTAGGCATAATTCTTCAGCAATACCAGCCTATCATTGTTTTTCCATGCTCTGAATCATATACCCTAGGGTGCTATTTCATGCGAGCTTTCTTCATCATTGAAGAATTCTAGCAAGGAAAAATAGCTAAATATTTTTGTTGGCTGATCAAGAAGACACTAGTTTTATATGCAGGAATGCTGATTGGATTTGGCATACATTGGACAGGTTGTGGATGATGTGAAGGTAACTGTGTCACAAGCAGTCGAGCCTTTTGAGTCGGGCATCACCAAAATCACTGAAACTTTTCATGAGACATTCCAATCTTGGAGTGGGAAGCAGAGAGATACAGACCTGGTAGTCAAGGAAGAAACCATAGTTATTCAGGGACCAGTCGATAACAATGATGGGCATGATGACACTGTTCCCACTGGCATTCAAACGGGAGCACTTGCAAAGAACCTAGAATCGGTCATCTTGCACAGAAAGGAAGCCATGAAAAGAGGGAAACTGAAGCTCCAGAGTTGATGCTGACAAGAGACATCTACATTCTCCAGAAGACTGAAGTATGGAGCCTGAAGGTGAGTATCTGGTACTGCAATCACTGGGGTGTGGAGGAGGAGGATAATTCTGTACATTAGAGAATACTTTTGAATGACAATTGGAATGATCACCCCCCCATATACACTCAAGCAGATATGAGTGGTGACTTCTTTGAGCTTTGATTAACAGTGGTTATATGGGAATGAAGCATGCAGAATTAGGTAAGGCTTAGGATGTGATTTGAAGAGTTGCCAATGACAGACAAGGTGCAATGGAACATTACAGTATTTGACCAAGGTTTTAATGTTGGATCTTCCACGAATGTGCGATCCGTGATGAAGAAGTTTGAAAGTTTTTCTGTCAAATTTCCTAAGTCAAATGTCTCTTTCTCTCCAAAAAGGAATGAAGAAACTACTACACAACGATAATTTGTCATGATGTGTAACTGACAAAAACGTTGCTGATGTCACTGAATCTTGTTTGCCCATTTTATTCAACATTCATTTTGTTTGCAATATCAGTCACAAACAAAGACTAGGCACTTTGAGTTCCTCACACTCATCATGTCTAAAACACAAACTGATGTACCTACCAATGCTTCTCACCTCAAAGCATGCAGTAGAAAAGCACTAACTCTCTTGTTGAGATGCAGTCAATGTGCATTCAATGCATGCCATCTCATCTGCTACTTACTACAAAGCATTTTCAGCAAGCAAAATCATTTCTCCTTGTGGGTTCTTTTGTGACATCACACATGCTTACATACTCACATACACGTGCACATCTTCATTGGCCTGCTCAACAAACCTTTCATATCCACCTTTGACACAAAAAAAGTTGTTTCGTTTCAGAAAATCGACTACCTCATGTTGAGTTTGCCAACCAAAGCTCTAGTCCTAAAGTCTTCAACATGTTACAAATTGTTGGATTCAATGAAATTTGATGTTGAAGTTTCCTCCACGATTAATGTGAGTTCAACTCAATCCTAAATAATATTGTAGTTCCAATAAAAATGATTGTTGCACTAAAACTATTGGAGTTCTAACAAAAGTAAACAAAATATCGTCTAGAATTATTAGGGAGATGTAAATAGCACAATTCCAAGCTACCCATAGTTACCATTTGATGGATGGACAACATTGATTAGGCATTTACTAACGAAACCAAATTGGCTAGATCTACAAACTATCATGATTAGAAGATTAGAAAATTCATAGTCATTTGCTTTAAAAAAAGGTTGTGGGACCAATGATTGTTGCACCTTTGGAACTAGTGAGTGCAAGGTTGTCACAACTTGTTATACATCAAGGTCAACAAAATAAAATGAACTCCAACACAATTGAAGCATTTTGGACTATCAATAACAACAATGAAAACATGTTGAATCTCATCTTGATGTCACACAAATAGACATGGCACCATCAACAAATAATGACACTAGGTATAGAATGGTAAAAGCAATGGTTATTGTGATGATTTATCTCAACAATGAACCTTTTTTTGATAGCTATAATTTTGAAGATATCTTAAACTTGCATGGGTTCTTTGTAGATGTAGTATGAGATCAAAGATGTCACTAGGAGGTTCTACTTTCAAAACAAACTACAACAATTATGTTTTCCAAAAAATATCGGCGTTGAAAGCTACGTGAAGATGTTCAAAACCATTTTAATTCAATTTCTAGTTGTAGGAAAAAAAAATTCTTCATAGAAATAGTTTTCAATGATTTACATAAGTCCTATGAATTGTACACAAAATCAATCTCCACTACAAGGAAATGGTGCCTAATTCACTAGCTATTTCATTGACATTTGTCTCAATCTCACTAGATGCCAAATTTGGTGAATTCACTATGCCCCATGATGAACAGGGCAAATTATTATTGACATAGTTAATTCATTAAGGGGTTAGCCAAATTAAAAATTGCCACGTGGCATTGATTTTCAAATTTTAAATAACTATTTTTGGATTATTACTAATATATTTTATTAACAATAATTTGAATTTGAATTTTATTAATGTAAAATACGATACATATACAACCAACATATAATCCATACCTATACAATATGTAAATGATTTATATGTATGGAGTTGGCAATTTGAACCTTGGTCTTCAAAGTGTAAGCCCATTGCTTTCACCATCCAACCACATAATTTGATGTGAAACAAATATGGTAATCATTGGATTTATTATATTGTTTATTCCAAATGTTTCACAAAAGCCAACTTTATTATTATTATCTTTATCATATTTTATTCAAATGGGGAAAAAAAAATTATTAAAGATTTTTCCAAGGTGTACAATTCTATAAATTATGAAGAACAAAATATCAAGTAATTTTAGTGAAAATGCATTTGAATTTCACTATTTAATATGTTTCATCAATTATGTTTTGAGTTTTTTTCCCCATAACATGATTTGTAAATAAGCCTATTTAAAATTGACATTAAAAAGTTGTTTGTGGGAAATATTTTATATTAATATAATTTTTCAATAAATATTATATATCCCCACATTTTAAACATATATTTATCATTAATTTTTTATTATATTAATTTAAAATTTAAATTTAAAAATAAAATCTAGTATCTTAAAATATTATGTACAACATTTTAAACATTATACAAAACATTATCATTATGTAAATTTCATATTTAATGATTTGAACACATATATTTATTTTAATATTTTAATTGGTATTATATTTTATTATGAATAATGAATTTTCATCCTTTTTCATTTTATTAAATGAAATTCAGCATAAATATAACATTTTTCCAAGTTGTATGACCAAATCACATAATTAATAAATATAAAAATTTAATAAATATGCACATATAGTAAATATTAAATAAATAAATATTTATAGTCATTTATTAATAATTTGAATAACACAAAAATTGACCTTGCTGACTTAATTTGGTGATGGGTGAATAATTTCACCCATGGTGAAATTGCATTAGAGATACTGAACCCATTTCACATTTAAGGCCTCATAGTGAAATGGGTTGGTAAATTGCACTCATGTTTCCTAATGATATTTTACAATAGGAAATTAAATTAACTTTGGTGTTTTAATAACGCATGAAGTTGGTCGTCAACATTTGTAAAGGTGCACACTAAGAAATTGAATCATTTGACATTATTGTGAGACTCTAAAAACCAATGGATGGAAAATTGTAAATTATTATGGGAAAACCAACCATTGCATAAATGAATGCAAACCATGGGAAATTGACATCAAAAAACTTGATGTTGATGCAAAGGTTGGGTTGGAACTCAAGATTAAATAAACTAGTGATGTTATTAGAGAGGAACCTATGGAACTATTAAACCCATAGTCTTTTAAAGTTATTATGGCAAACATTTGATCACATGCATGATGACTCCAAGTGGTATTTAAATTTTAGCATTACTAAGCATGTCAACAAAAATAAAGATATATAGTTCTTGACATGCATAAGCCAATTATGTTTTTTTAATTTAAAACAACTGGAGTCTATTGGTTCATGTTGTAGTTGGCAAAGGTTAGGTTAATTTTGAAACACCTCATGTAATAAAATGAATTTCTAATGTTTTCTACGTGTTGGGCATGAAAAGTAATTTTTTTTATAAAAAAGTGTCATTGCTAGAAGAAAAACCATGTAGTTGTGTTTGGAGATACCCAATGCACCGTTAGGTTGAAGGACAATTTTAAAACAATAGTTACTAGCACTATGGATATCTATAATGGACTCTACAAAATAGATACAAAAATAATGAATGAATGTTTGTATGTTAACACCATAGAAAACAACATGATCAAACACAACTATGACATTCAAAACTTGCACACCTCAATTAGTAGAGTCTCCAACATCACACAACTAACAACATGACTAGAAGTTCCACCCCTTTTCCATTTACACGAAGTCTACATAGCATGTCAAATTGGGAAATGGGCCCATGAAAGGTTTCCTTAGAGTCAAACTAGATCTATATTTCACCTTTGGAGCTTTTTCTTCCAATCTTTGCGGACCACTCCTAGTCAAAAGTCTCAAATGAGTCTTTTACTTGATGACTATAATTGATTACTTCAATAAAAATAAATGAATATTTGTTCTTCAAAATGTAAACATTGACGCTTTTGCTAGTTTCAAAATCTTTAAATCATGTGTCTAAATTGAGACTAGTTTATCCATTTACAAACTTCACACATATAGAAGAAGGAAATTTATGTCAAAAGAATTCATGGAATTTTGTGACAAAGTAAAAATTCAATGCCAATATACAATAGCTATAACGTTTCAACAAAATGATGTTGCAATTGAAATGATGAATATAATTTTAATGTATAAAAATAAATCTAGGATGCTAAAAAGTAACACCCCAAATCATTTGTGGGCAAAGGCTTTCAACACAACCTATTAAAGAACATAATTCCAACAAAATTCAATCCAAAGGTCGAAAATTTACAAATTAAAGTTTAAGCTTGATGGGAAACCAAACAAACTAAATGTTTGGATTGTTGCAAGAGGATTTGAACCAAAAGAAAGGGAAGATGTTACAAAGACATCCATGCTAGTTGTAAAGTGGAACATCATGAAGTTAATTGTGACTCTACTTGTAAACAATGATTGGGATGTTTCATTTGTATGTTAGACAACATTTTTTGAATGGAGACTTGAAGGGAACAATTTACATGATGTCGTGACAAAAAAGTGAGGTTTTACACTTCTATCTATTACATTGCTTGCATTGCTTGACACAACAAATGGGTGCACAAAAAATCTAAATCCAACATTATATTTGCATTACCACTCCAATGCACAACTTATTCACACACTTGTCAAACTTTATTTATGGTGCCCTAGAAACATGTTCCTAGTGACCAACACCAAACCTTAAAAATCAACATACATTTTAGAAATCAACACACAAAAAATATTGTGATCTTCAACAACCCTAGACCGAAGACAATGGATTATAACTCTTTCTATTCACCTCTTGAGTATATGGACAAGTATCATCCCATTATCACAAAATAGAAACCCAAAATTTGCACCTTTGTGTCCCCAACAATGAATTCCCAAAACAAGGTACCCTCATTCCCTAATCTCATAGCAAAAATAAATTCAACCCAAACCTTTGTGTATGGGACTTGTCTAATTCATGCACCTAGACCCTCTCACCCTTTCCAATTTTCCAATTTCAAATTAAGGATAACAAAAACCATTGTTGACATTGTTTTATTCTAAAATTCCACATAAAGTTATATCTATCCAACGGAATCAATTGGATACAAGTTCTATTACAAATGACAAGAACAACCAATAGAATCCAACACCATTTCACAAAACAAATTAAATTAAATTTCTCTATGTCTATCTCTTACCAAAAACCTTGCTTGCCTTAAATCCCTCACTCCAGCTCCTTTGGTCCATCCTTTTTGCATTTCTTCCACAAAAAAACCTTTGCATAAAACATCCACATAAAACTTATTAGCAATCACATCAAACTTACACACAAACTAAATATAGAAAGATCAAAGTAATGGCAATGCCATTGTTGGCTGCCATTGCTTTCCTCCTTCAATGACAAACTATTAAAAAGATGGTAGTCACATCGCCATGTATAAAACATAAAAAGAGAAAACTCTAAGTATGTCCTACCCTCATAGGACATGTTTTTAGGTTACAATGCAATTTCAAGGTTTTTTTTTAGAGAAGGACATGAATTGAACCAATTTGTTAGTTCATCAAAGTTCTTTATGGCTTCCATCAAGCTCCTAAGGCTTGGTATGAAAAGATATTTATCATAATCTTGTACATAGATGATCTTTTCCTTATTGATAACATAAAGAACATGCATTTATCCAACTCAAATGTTAATTAAAAAATAACTACAATGTGATTAATGTAGGGAGCATGAGATGTTATTCAGTTGCAAAATTTTCCAAACTAGATGTGGAATCTTCATGACACAATGCAAGTATGTAGAATAAACCCTCACAAAAATTTGCATGATTAATTGCAATGCAACGACTACGCCTTCAACTAAACAGTTCCAATTAAAAAAAGAAGACAAAAAATAAACTCATCGTTCATGACCTTTCACCATTCACCCATTTGTTGTGTTGATTTTTAGGAAGATGGTCGAAAAACTTATCTACCTAGATGCAACACTAAGGTTGAAATAATGTTCGTAGTTTCAACATTTAACAAATTTATGGCCAATTTAGGTTTTTATAGTTATAAGTTATTAAACATGTCTTGAGTTAAGTACGTAAAAAGTACATATTATTATAAGATTTTGTTTAAGAAAGGTGATTTTGATGAGTTCAAAAGATTTACTAATTTAGATTTGGTAGGAGATGAAGAAAAAAGATGGTCAATTGCAAATTACATGATTCAACTAGGTGATGGACCTATCACCTAGAGTTTTAAGAAGTATCTAATAGTGACATTGTCGTCCATAGAAGTTGAATATTCTGTCATGATTAAAAGAACAAAGGAAGGGACATGATTCCAATATCTTTTTAGAGAAATGGGTGTGATCAATGACTCAAAATCAAAATGAACTAATTAAGAATGAAAGTTGCATGAAAATTGCCACTAACCCAATACTACACGTGTGAACAAAACACATAGAGGTGTAATATCATTACATTAAAAAGAAACTATTTTCAAAAGAAGTTGAAATATTGTATCTAATAACAATAAGCTTGTTGATATATTCAAGGAAACCATTAAGAAGGTAAAGTTCACAAAATTTTGAAAGGAAATTTAATTTAAGCAAAATTGAAAGTGTTCAATAGATTATTTATTCCTTGATGAAAAGAACTACCATTTTCTTCATATATCACAATGCATTTCGTACTCTTTAATAATGAACACATGATATGCAACAATATTCTCATATAACTCTTCTATGATTTATTGATTAAAATTTTCTTTATAAAATTTCTTACTTAATTTTAACTATTAACAACATTCTAGGTTTCCCTCCTTTTTGATGAAATGTAAATAATCTAGAGTGTCAAGACAAGAAAATCACATTGTAGCCTCATGCACATAAGTAATCACCAAATTGTACCAATTTTTATTTATGTGTCAAAGTCACTAATGTGGAGAAGTTGGTTCACATAAGTGTGGTTAAACATCACAAATTACCACCACATCATGGATGGGAGGAAACAAAGTTGAAGGACTTGACTTGTGTGGCAATCTCTAAGTTTGAATCACACCTTTCTTCATTCAATTCAATTCAATTCAATTCAATCTTGGACAAATTCTCACACAATATTTTCATTTCATAGTCGTCAAGAAAGGAAGAGTGAACATTTGCTTTTATAGGGAGTCGCTTAAAGTTAAGCAAGGATTAAGAGGGGGGAGATGCCAACTCTTGGATGAATTGGAAAAATATATCCATAATTAGTTTATCAATGATTTTTCATCCAAATTGTATATGACATTACGTATTTGTAGAAAGGTAAATTATGTGTTGTGCATATTTTAATGTTCTATAATAGCATAAAGTATATTTTGGCTCCTAAATTTCAAAAGCTCATGTTCATATTGATCTTGATGTTTGATTAAAAATTTGATATAGTTATATTATATTTATTATATTATATATATAATTATATTAATTATATCATTTTGTGTAAATGTTGGAAATTTCAAAACTATTTTTTTTCAAAGAACAAAATTTTGTAATAAAAAACGAGATCCTCTTGGAGTGGGGGGGGGGGAAAAAAAAAAAAAAAAATTGTTTTGATTAGCAATATTTTTTTTTGTAAAATTTTTTATCTACATAACAAGGAAAAATTTTTTTTTTTTTTACAACACCTCCACTCCAAGAAGATCTAGTTTTTTATTACAAAATTTTGTACAAAGAAAAAAAATAGTTTTGAAATTTACAACATTTACACAAAATGATATAATTAATATAATTATATATATAATATAA